>JADMIO010548904.1_pt1 | contig 66215 bp, 39 predicted proteins | sample 8958161 | NCBI WGS metagenome assembly JADMIO01 (sample SAMN16585339, study PRJNA669376) | soil metagenome | isolation source: Crop rotation soil | place: USA: Cullars Rotation, Alabama | collected 2011 | reverse complement strand
CGCGACAACTTGTCCACGTGGAATTCTAAGCTTAGGATCCCAATGTGCTGGAAAGTTCAGTTTTCCTCAGCCGGAACGCAGTGGACAAAAGGTCATCAAGCTGAAGGACATTCACCACGCCTACGGCAGCCACGTCGTTTACACCGGCATCGACTTCGAGGCCGATCGTGGCGAGCGCATCGTGCTGGTCGGCCCGAATGGCGCCGGCAAATCCACATTGCTGAAGATCCTCGCCGGGGTCCTCGCGCCGACCAGTGGCGCGCGCACGTTGGGCCACAACACCAAGACCGGTTACTATTCGCAATACCGCGTGGAGATGCTGCAGCCACAGCGCACCGTGCTGGAAGAGGCGATGGATACGCCGTGGCGTTCGGCCGGAACGCAGTCGGAAGAGGCGCGCAGTGGTTGGGGAAATCGCGCGGCACAATCCGCCGCCGGCTTTCGGCTCACGGAAGAGAACGTCCGCACGCTGCTCGGTTGCTTTCTCTTTCGCGGTGACGACGTGTTCAAGAAGGTTTCCGTGCTGAGCGGTGGCGAAAAAAGCCGGCTGGCCCTCGTGAAGCTTCTCCTCGATCCTCCGAACCTGTTGCTCATGGACGAGCCGACCACGCACCTCGACATGACGAGCATCGATGCGCTCGTGGACGCGCTGAAACAATTCCAGGGGACCGTCATCTTCATCAGCCACGATGTCTATTTCATTCGCGCGATCGCCGACCATGTTCTGCACGTGAAACACGGGCGCATCCATCGCTATCCGGGCGGCTACGATTACTATTTGGAAAAAACAAAGCCCATCTCCGAACGCGCCGGGCTGACGGCCGGCGGCAACGTGGCGCGCGGCGCGTGGAACGTGAATTCGGATGGCGACCCCGCAAACAAATCACGTACGCCGCATCACGCACCGCGCGCTCTGGATCGCAAAGAACAGAAGCGCCTCGAAGCCGAACAGCGCCAGGCGCGCGCCAAAGAAAAGCGCGCCGCACAGCAAACCGTTCGCAATCTGGAAAAGGAAATTCAGGAACTGGAAACGAAGCAAGCCGAGCTCGCCGCCGAATTGGAGAGGCCGGAAAGCTACGAAGGCGGTCGCGCCATGCAAATCAACCGCGAGCTGATGCACGTCGTTGATGACCTCGCCGCCAAAACGGCCGAGTGGGAAACCGCCGCCGTGAAGTTGGAGGAATTGGATGCGCCCGAGGCGACTGAACCGCAGGCTTGAGTGTCCCCTGCTGAAAATACAGTTGAGAAATTTCCCCGTTGAACGAGCATTGTTTTGTATGAAGACCCTGGGTTTAGCGGTGGCGATGCTGGCGGCGATTCTGACGGGATGCACAACTCTGCCTCCGGGCGCCGAACCTGGCCCGCATAACACGATGGCCTACACGATTCTGATTGAGGCGACAGAGCCGGGCGCGCGCATTGAGGCCAATGGTGAAGTGATGGGGAACACTCCGCTCAATCTCAAAGTCTTTGGCGATCCGGACGGCACCTTTCACGACTTCGGTTCCTATTATTTCAGCATCAGGGCGTTGCCGCTCGCGACGAATCACTATGCTCAGGCCCGCTATTTCCGGACGGGCCGTGGATTTACGCCGGAAGATCGGATTCCAGACAAGATTTTCTTCGATATGACCCAACCTGCCCCCGCGTATCCGCCACCTGGCCCACCGGTTTACTATGGCCCTCCAGCCTATTACGGGCCACCGCCGTATTACTATGGACCGGGCGTGCGCCTGTATTTCGGCCCCGGATATTACCATCGCCATTGGTGATCTTCTGCTGAGTTTTTGCTTTCAACGACGGGTTGCACCGCACGCCAGAGGGCGTATGCTTTCCTTAATCAGACTGGATCGTTATGAAAGCTCTTACTATTGGCTGTGTTCTCACTCTCTGTTCGTTCCATCTCATCGCGGCTCCTCCCGGCGGAGTCGAAAAGGTCCAATTCAAAAGCCAGAAGGTCTTCGCCACCCCTGGCGGCAAGGTATTGGAAGCACCGAATGAAATCGCTTTGCCATTCGACATCGTGGTTCGCACGAACGGCACCTTCACCGTGAAGGGCGGCCGGGCGCGGCAATTGCAGGAGGGAGAGATTCTCGGCAGGGATGGCATGCTCATCAAACCGGATGGCAGCATCATCCCGGTCATCGACCACGTCACGATGAACCGCGGCAAGGTGGTGGTGTTTAAAGATGGAGCGGCGACGGAACTGCACCAACTCCTCCAACTCAGTGATGGAACCAGCATCGATCCGGAAGGTAAAATCAATCCGCGTGATGGCGCGCCGCGCCGCTTGCTGGATGGAGAGCTTTTTCGGTTGAACGGTGGCAGCCTGCCCACGCGCGATACCATCACGATGCGGGAGGGCCAGGTGATAGTTCAGAAAGATGGTTCCCAGATCGCAGTCGAGCCCGGCCGCAGCATCACGATGAACGACGGCACGAAAGTGCTGAGCGACGGCACCATCATCAAGTTTGACGGCGAGCAAGGCGCGGTGAAGGAAGGACAGATCTACACACTTGAAGGCGTGGTCAAACGCCCGCGCTGATTTCTGGCGGCCGCCACCCGGGAATTTTTCTTTCTTCGCGAATGAACCTCTGCGTGCTTTGATGCACGCATGAGCACCCACTCGCGCCGCAATTTCATCAAACTGGCTGGGGCATCCGCTCTCGCCGTTGCGGCGGCCCCGCAACTTGCGGCCGCGCCCGACGCGCCGCAGCCCAAAGTCAAACTTGGCATCGCCAGCTACTCCTATTGGCACTTTCGCAATCCGAAGGTCAGCATCGAGCAGGTAATCGAGAGGTCCGGTGCCATTGGCGTCAGTGGCGTGGACATCCTGCACCGGCAGATGGACATCCCGGAACGGGAGCCGCTGACTCCGGAGCATCGCGCTCATTTGCGAAAGTTGAAGCGCCACGCGCTGCGGCATGGCGTGGCCCTGATCAATCTTTCCATTCACCAGGACTTTGTGGATCCAAGTCCGGATTTTTTGCGCGGCGAAATCGAGCACACGAACAAGTGCATCGAGATCGCCTACGAACTGGGCGTGCCGTGCGTGCGCATCAACTCCGGGCGCTGGAACACGATCAAGAGCTTCGACGATCTGATGAAAGCACGCGGCGTTGAGCCGGTGCTGGCCGGTGTGACGGAAGAGGACGGCTTCAAGTGGTGCATCGATTCCATCGAGAAGTGCCTTCCGAAAGCCGAGCAATGCGGCGTGACGCTCGCCGTGGAGAATCACTGGGGCCTGAGCCGCACGCCGGAAGGATTGCTGCGCATTGTGAATGCATTCAACTCACCGTGGGTCGGCGCCATGATGGACACCGGCAATTTTCTGGAAGAGCCCTACGACAAGTTGAAACAGATTGCGCCCAAAACGATCTTCGTTCAGGCGAAGACCTACGATGGCGGCGGCGAATGGTACACGCTCGACCTCGATTACAAACGCATTGCGCGCATTCTGGCGGAGGTGAATTACACCGGCTACGTCGCGCTGGAATTCGAGGGCAAAGCGCCCGCCGATGAGGCGGTGCCGAAAAGCATCGCCCTGTTGCGCAAGGCTTTCGCTGTGGCGTGAAGCCAGGCACCGCCGGCATCTCGCCGGCCATTTCAGAATCGCCCGCAGAATGGCGGCGGCGCATCACCGATGAACGTGAAAGTCGCCGTAGTGAGGATTTGCTCTCTCTGCTTGTTTCATGAAATCCCGGCCTTCAGAAATCTTTCCCGCACGCACAAAAATACTGGCCGCGTGAGCCAGTAAATGCGCGTCCTTGGTCCCGAGTGCGAGCGCCTTCTTCATCGCCTCGACCGCACCAGCGTTGTCCCTTTTGCGGAACAAGGCCCAGGCCAGCGCGTCCCACGCATAAATGTTTTGCCGCACTTCCAGATCGCGCCTGGCCCATTTTTCCGCGGCGGCGCCATCTGTTCGAATGTCCGCGTAAAAACTCGCGAGGTGATGGAAGTAACCAGCGCTGCCTTTCCCGGCGGCCGCGGCATAAATCGCCAGCGCCCGATCGTGCCACGGTTTGGCTTCGTCGCGCCGGCGCGCCGCGGCGAGCACATCACCCACGGCTTGAAAATACTCGGGCCGATTGGTGCGCTCTGCGAGTTGCTGAAACACATCACGCGCGCGGTCGAATTCGCCACGGCCGGCCTGGAGTTCAGCCAGGTGATCGAGCGCCGCGTAATAATCCGGCCAGAGCGCCAGCGCCATCTGGTATTCGGTTTCGGCATTGGTCAGTTGTCCCAGGCGGAACAACAACTCCCCTTTCTGCACGCGGGCCCACGCCAGTGATTCCGCCGGACTGTTGGAAAAGGAAAGTGCGCGCGACCAGTTCGAGAGAGCGCCCGCGACATTGCCACGCAGCCAGTCGAGCTTTGCGAAACGCGCAGTGACCGCCAGGCCGGAGGAAAGTGCTGCGAGTTTTCGGTAGGAAGATTCCGCGCCCGGGACGTCGCCCATTTCCAGCAGAGCATCACCGAGCACGCCATAAGCGACGGGCGCTTCGGGATTCTCCTTCGTCAACTTTCCCGCGAGCGCCGCGGCTTCGCCGAATTTGTGCTGTGCCATCAGTGCCGAGCCAAGCGACGCGCGCAAAGGATACGAATCCGGCGACCACTTCAGCGCGGCGCGCAGCCATTGCTCGGCTTTCGCAGGGCTGTCGATGAAGCCGCTCTCGCGACCCTGCTGGAGGTAAGTGTCGCCGAGTTTTCCCGCCGCCGGAAAATCATCCGGGTCGCGCTGCAACCGTTCTTCCAGAAATTGAATGACGAGGTCAGCGGTGTTTGTTCTCGATGGCGCCGCGACCGTGACGGTCCCGACCGCCAGAGAAATGAAACCGATCAGTCCCGGCAGGAAACAAAACCGCGCCGGCCACTCACGTAACCGGCGCGGTCTGGAAATTCCACGCATCAGTTGCGCGTGTTATCGTCGGTTATGCCCGCGGGCCGTGGCTGGTGCGATGGCGCGAGGAACGGGAACTCCGCGCGGAACGGCACATCGTTCGCATCCACGTTGTCGCCAAGCTGGTTGCCGTTGGCGATGAGCGTGAGAAGGATGTCAATGACGTCATCGTGAACGCGGCGGCCATTCGGGAACGCATCCGGCGCCGCCGTGGGCGGCAATCCGCGTCCGATGCCGGTGTTGGGGATGGTGAGGTTCAGGCGGAGAATATCCCCATTCGCGACCGCCACTGAAGCGAGGATCGTAGTATAGGGATTGGTCGTTCCCAGTGCCGTCAGCGTCGCGACGATGTCGGGCGCAAAAACACCCTTCGCGTCGTCGGTGGTTTTTGCCGCGTTGTATGCATTTTTCTTCGCGAAAGGAACAAGCGCGGTCGCCACCGCCGGAATGCCCATGCGGTCCACGTTGCGAAATGCGCCACCGGATTTGATGTCGCCCTTCGGCGTCGGAGTTTGCGTGCGGCGCAATGTTCGCACCGACACGCCGAGAGTGTGATTCGCATTGGTGCCCACGGGCTCAAGTTCAATCAACGACGCCGGAATGCTGAGAGCGATCGCCGGAATATTGTAGCCGGCAAAGCTGTCGCGCCCGCGCAGAAACTGTGTGGCATCAGGCTCGCCGCCCAGGACCGAAGCCACGAAGCGGTTGAACGCCGGAATGTCGAAGAAGAACGGATCATCCGTCAGCCCCGCAAAAAACACGATGCCGTTTTCGTTCGTCGTGAGGACGGGAGCCGGCGCCGCATCGGCCAGCGACGCGCGCGTCGACACCGCGGTGAAACTCTGTTTGTTCGGGAGCTTGATCGTCGCCACCTGGCCCGTAGATGTGCTGGTGCGCGGCGCAAACTGGACATCGACGAACTCGTCGGGCTTGGCATCGCCGGTGGTTTCAAGCTCGAAACGGAAAAGCACTTCGGGATCGAAGTAGCCGAGGTTGACGTTTTCCTGCGGCGCGACAAAGCCATGCAGTGTCATAATCAGGATGACGTTGTCCGCGTTATTGGGATCGAGGAAAGTGTAAACATCCGCGATATCGGCGCCTGCATCGTGTGCCACTGCGGGAGCCTCAGCGTGGTCGGCCGCTTGTGCGTCCCGCCAAAAGCCCGTCAGAAATGAAACGACTCCCAGCGCAGCAACGCAGAAGATGGCGACGCCGACAATAATTCTTTTGGTTTTCATAACTCCCTTTTCAACGTTGGATTTGGATTTTTCTTTGGATTTCCCTTGTGAGACTGGAATAGCCAAATCATCGGTGCCTAGTCAACTCACATCGGGCACAATCTCATCGCCGACCCGCGCCGAAGTTCTGGTTCCACAAACCCGACAGCGTCACTCCCGCTGCCGCATGCTTGAAGCAAGATTGCGCCGCACTCTCTCGCGATTGGCCGCGTCGAAGAACTCCACCGGATTGAAATCGTCGGTGAGCACGCGGCCGTTCTCGAGATGCAACTTCAAGCCGCCATAGTCCTGGCCCGGTTGAATCAATCCGGCATACGCCTTCTGCACGTCGTCGCGGACACGAGGATGCAGTTTCTGCATGTCCGGCGCGTTCACGAACTCCAGCGGCGTGCGATCGGACGCGACGAAGAAGACATTTCGATCTTCACCAGCCGTATGAATGCGCACATTCGTGAAAACATTCGTCAGCGTCTTGAAAAGCGACGTGGTAAAGAAGTCCTGGCCGGGACGAAAATTGCCGAAGCTGTTGATGACGAGCGTGCCGCCCGGCTTCAACACGCGATGAATGGCTGCGAACGATTCGCGCGACATCAGGTGCGAAGGAGACGATTCTCCGAGAAACGCATCCAGGGCCACCGCGTCGTAGCGCTTCGTGCAGCGATTAAGAAATGGACGTCCGTCGCCCGGGATGATGTTCAATTTTTCAGGTTGAAGGTTGAACCATTGCTTCGCCATCGGCACGACTGCGGGATTGATCTCGACGACATCCACCTTCGCTCCTGCGTGCACGAACTCCATGGGCGTAATGCCAACGCCCAGCCCGATGCACAAAACATCCTGGATGTTGCTGGTGTAAACGTGCGCCAGCCCGTTGAGCATGTAGGTGAAAACGGCCGTGCTCTGCCGGCTCTCCGGATCGTAAGTGTTCTGCACCAGGTAATCGTTCAGATAATAGCGGGTGCTGCCGGCATCGAGCACCTGCAACATGCCGAAGTTGGAATTCCCGTAAAACTTTTCGTCCGCCTGGCTGTGCCGCAACTGATCGCGGCGCACGCCACTGAAACCCAGCGCGGCGGCGCCCAGGCAAAGGACAATCACCGGCGCCACCGATTCTTTTTTCCCGCGCCAGATCAGGAAATAAACCAGCGCCACAGCGGCCAGGAGCAGGCTGGTGAAATACATCGTCCGGGAGTTCGGCAAAAACGGAATCAGCACGTAGCCGATCAGAATGGTCCCGGCGAAGCTGCCAAACGTGCTGATGGCCGTGAGCCGCCCGACGTTGGAGCCTACATTCGTCACCGCGAAGGTGAGCACGCGCACAAAGAACGGTCCGACCATGGCGAGCAAACCGAGTGGGATGAAAAACAGAATCAACGACGCCAGCAACGAGCCGAGCGCGAATGGCTTCAAATCGAGGCACCAGTAGGCGACCGGCTCCACCACCGCCACGGTGAGCGCGAGATACGCCGCCGCCAGGAGAATCGCCCAGTAGAGAGAACTCACCCGCGGCGATTTATCCACGAACCAGCCGCCGACGTAGTAGCCGAGCGACAGCGCAATGAGCGTCACCGCGATTTGCGCCGTCCAGACGAAGTGCGAAGTGCCGACATAAGGTGAAAGCATTTTGGCGCCGAGGATTTCCACAATCATGATCGCCCCGCCTGTCACCGCCGCGGTGAAGTAGAAATAACGTCGCAACGCGGGAGACAATTCGGAAGATTCAGGTGCGTTCGGCTTTCTCACGCGGCGAGTTCTAAGGGAGCGACTGCTGGGCAGCAATGCTTTCCATTAAGCCAGAACGATGCCGTAGGACGGCGCTTCCAGCCTGTCTCCACTATCTGAGGAAAGTTTCGACTGACCCTGCCTCGATTTGGCGGACAGGTTTGTGTAAAGGTGCGAGCTCGGAAATCCTGAAGCTGACATGATTTTGCGTCTTCGTGGCCTACGATTTTTCCGGTGGTGCATCTATGCTCTTGTGGTCTGTGCGATGCCGTTCGCGAATGTCGTCTGCGATACGTTGGAAGAACCCGGCAAGACGACCGTCGTTCAGAATCTCGCGAACACGTAGAAACAAAAGGATTTTCAAAATTCCAGCTGCAACCTTCAGCATGGTTTGAACTACCGTTAGCGTCTTCTCCGGAAGGGGCGGACTCTTTGAACCGGTTGTGCCAGCAGCATTCACTGGAGCCGGGGCTTTCGCAAGCGGGGTCACGTTGGTTGTTCCCGCGGGCGCTGCGTTGGTCGCGCTGATACCAGGCACCGCATTGGTGACCACACTGTCTTTCGCAGTGTTAACCAACGGAAATGTATCCAGAATTCGAAAGACCGGATACAGGGGCTGAATCGTTGCGTAAACGTACAGCAAGCCCACCCACACCAGATGCATGTTTATGTAATGGCTGCCCAAACGTCCAAAGAATAGACAGAACGTAACGCCGGCAAACATTCCCGAAAAAGCGCTGAAAAGAATTCCGAGAGCAGGTAATGATGAACTGTAAGAGGGAGCCCGGGGATCAACGCAAAAATAAAACTCGACAATCGCGAAGACAGCGATGGCGGTCAGGCCGGCGCTCCAAACAACTCGCAAGATGCGGGCGTGGGTTTCTGTCGTTCGGATCACCATTATTAGAAACAGAAGAAGAATAGCGAGTGATTGGAGATTGTTGAAAACGTTCGTGAGAAGATTCAAAGTCGTATCCCAATCCGCATCCCTGAAATGCTTGTCGGCGGTCTGTAATGAGTTGAGCACCTTGAGGGTGTTGTGAATCGCAAAAAAGAGGTAAAACATTAACCAGATGAACCAAAGCCGTTTCCAATACCGGAGAAACTGGCGCATGGGTTCCGGACAGGGCGAAGCGGCGGCTAAAGTTTGTTCTTCATCCGAAATGGCGACGGTCAAAAGAATGAAAATCGCGCAGAGTTGAAGCCAATCCAATGCTGCGGGAATCCAGTCGGTCTTGTCGCGCAACATAACGAAGATTCCCGACAGTGCGCCAACGTAAGCCAATTCCAGAACTTTTTTGCGGTCGATCGCCAGCTTTTCAAAAAGGGTCGGTTGCTCCTGTGCCGTGCTCATGATGTCAAATTACGTGCTTTTAGCCCTCGGGTTGGAGTGCGGAACATCGCTCGTGCAAGCAATGGCGGCGCGGCGATGATGGCCGGCCTTTTCTCGTTCAATTGCCAACTTCGCCCAAGCGGCAACTGGTCACGCGCAAACCTGAGGAACGGGAACTGAACGGAGTAAGAATCAATCAGCAGAAATTGTCAATTGCGGCAAAGCGGGGAGGACCGTGGAGTATTTCAAGGTTCCCGCGCGCAGCGACGCCCTGCCAGCGGGATTAAGAGATGGCTTCGCGAACATGTTTTCGAAGAAGTTGAGAAGATGGTTTGACGGAAGGACGCCATCAACCAAGCATCGGCCCATGTCCAACTCTGCACCGTTCCGTTTCATCGCGGCGACCCTTTGGTTCACCGTTGCTCCCCTGCTCTGCGCCCAATGGGTGAACGTGACCGCAAATCTTGCTGGTATGCCGTCGGAGTGCGGGAACATGTGCCTGCTTTCAGCCGTTCCCGGCCAAGACCGGATCATCGCCGGCATCGCCAAACGCGGGCTCTGGCAAACAACCGACGGCGGTGCCAGGTGGACGGCGCTGGGACAAGGTGCTGGTTCCGACGCCATCATCAATCGCCCTTCGGAGATTGTTTACGACCCGAAGAACCCGAACGCTTTTTGGGAGAGCGGTATCTACAACAGCTTCGGCGTGTATCACACCGGCAACGGCGGCCAGACATTTCAGCACCTGGGAAAAATCGGGCACAACGATGCCGTGAGCGTGGATCTTTCCGACCCGCAACGACGCACGTTGCTTGCCGGCGGACACGAACAGTCCCGGACCGTCTGGAAATCCGTGGATGGCGGGCGGAACTGGACGAACATCGGCGCGACCTTGCCGGAGGGAACGAAACATTCCTCCAACCCTTTGCTCCTCGACGCATCCACGTATCTGGTGAATGCCTCGGGCTGGGGCAAAGGCACGGGCGGAGTTTTTCGCACCGCCAACGGCGGCGCGACCTGGACCCAGGCCAGTGCCTTGGAGGCGAACGGCACGCCCCTGGTTGCTTCCGACGGCTCCATCTATTGGATGCTCGTGTATGACCGTGGACTCATTCGCAGCACCAACCACGGCGAAACGTGGACGCAGGTTTGCGGCGGTGGGGTCATCAAAGGTTCCAGAATCATCGAACTTCCGGATGGCAAACTCGCTGTCAACGGCGGGAAGAACATCAAAGTCTCTTCCGACAAAGGCGCGACCTGGACGCCGGTGTCTGAAGCGTTGCCCGTCCCGACGGCCGGTCTCATCTACGCGCCCGCGCGCCAGGCGTTTTTCATTTGGAACTGGGACTGCAAAGACAAGGTGCTCACCAACGCCGTCTGGAGGCACGATTATCGGGTCGAACTCAAGCCACCGCGATAATCCGCGGTGCCGCAGCAGCGTGTTCGACTAAAAAGTCCCGAACCTTCACGTCGAGAATTCCGCTTCTTGTTAGCCGCGCTTCTTGTTAGCCGCTTTTGTTTCGTACGACCGTTGCGAACGCATGTCTTTAAACACGTCCACGGGTTGGGCGCGATTTGCTTCCACTGCGCCCCGAGGGCATTGTTTGAGAGAGGAGGTGGCCGGGAGCAAACAGCGACCGGCCGTCACAAGGACAAAAATGGATGCATCGTTGCAGCGATTGGGCCGGCGTCTGGCGCCAAGAAGATCTGCCAATTCTTTTGCCGCCAGAGAACCGATTCGTGCGGAGCTGTTTAGCATCGACCTGCTGAAACATCACGCGGCGTCGTTGGCGGAACGTCACAAAGTGGGCACGCGAAAAGGTCCGAACCTTCTTCTCCCTCGCCTTTCCGCCAATGAAGAGATTCTACGCCAATACAACGATGAAACGCTGCGCGCGGAGGAGCAGCGCCGCATCACCCCCGCCTCGGAATGGCTGCTGGATAATTTCCATCTCATCGAAGAACAAATTCGCACGGCACGCCGTCACCTGCCCCGTGGATTCAGCCGGGAATTACCGCACTTAATCAGCGGCCCGTCGGCAAATTTCCCCCGCGTCTACGACATCGCGCTGGAATTGATCTCGCATGTGGATGGGCGCATCGACGCGGTTCACCTGACGGGCTTTGTCGCTTCTTACCAGGAAGTCACGCAACTGAAGCTCGGCGAACTGTGGGCCATTCCCATCATGCTGCGATTGGCGTTGATCGAAAATCTGCGACGCGTCGCCGTGCTCCTGACCGAGGCGCGCAAGGATCGCGACGCGGCCGATGCCTGGGCCGATCGGATGTTGGAAGTCGCCGAGAACGCCTCGGCACAACTGATCGTCGCCGTCAGTGAAATGGCGCAGGCGCACCCGACGCTGAGCCAGGCCTTCGTGGCCGAGTTCTGGCGGCGGGTTCAGGACAAGTATCCGGCGTTAAAATTGCCGGTCAATTGGATCGAAGGGCGCCTGGCCGAGGACAATCTCACCATCGAACAACTGGTCCAAAGCGAAAGCCAGAGCCAGGCGGCCAACCAGGCTTCCGTGGGCAACAGCATTTGCAGCCTGCGCTTTCTGGACTCGATGGATTGGCGCGAGTTTGTCGAAACCCAAAGTGTGGTGGAACAGACGCTGCGCTCTGACGCGGCGGATGTTTACGGCAAAATGGATTTTGCCACGCGGGATTCCTACCGTCACACCGTCGAGCGCATCGCCAAACAGAGCCCCCTGCCGGAATTGGAAGTGGCCCGGCTGGCAATTGCCCTGGCGAAGCAACACGAGGGGGAAGGTGACGGCCGCGCGGGCCACGTTGGTTTCTATCTTACGAGTAAAGGCGAAGAAATTCTGGAACGCGCCGCACGGATGAAGCATTCCTTCGAAGACACCCTGGCGCGCCTGGGCCGTCATCATCCGCTCACGTTTTATTTGGGAGGAATTCTCGGCGTCACTGCCCTCGTCACAGGGCCGCTGCTGTGGTGGGCGGCAGCCAAAGACGCGCCGATTTGGGCGCTGGCCCTGCTCGGTTTGATCGCGCCATTGAGCGCCAGCCAGTTGGGCGTTTCGCTCGTGAACTGGTTTGCCACCCTCTTCGTCAGAACGCGTTCCCTGCCCCGGCTTGATTTCTCCGGTGGAATTCCCGTGACCCACGCGACGCTCGTCGCGGTGCCGACCATGCTCACGAGTTTGCGCGGCATTGAAGACCTTTTGGAAGCGCTGGAGGTCCGTTACCTCGCCAATCGTGATGACAATGTTTATTTCGCGCTGCTCTCGGATTTTCGCGACGCGGCCCAGGAACATTTGCCGGCTGATGAAGAACTGGTGCGCCGCGCCGCCGACGGCATTCAGGCGTTGAACGAGAAATACAAAAGCGATCGCCCGTGCATTTTTTATCTCTTCCATCGTCCCCGCCTTTGGAACGAGCAGGAGCGGCTTTGGATGGGCTACGAACGCAAGCGCGGCAAGCTGACGGATCTGAATCGTTGCCTGCGCGGCGGCAGTCCCGAATGTTTTTCGCAAATCGCCGGCGACCTTTCCCTCCTGCCGCACATTCAATACGTCATCACGTTGGACACGGACACGCAACTGCCGCGCGACGCCGCGCGGTTGCTCGCGGCGACGATGGCGCATCCGTTGAACCGCCCCATCTACGATTCGGAGCGCGGCCTGATCGTGGATGGCTACAGCATCTTGCAGCCCCGCATGGCTGTCACGCTGCCCAGCGCGCAACGCTCGCGTTTCGTGAAACTGTTTTCCGGCGATCCGGGCATCGATCCCTACACCCGCGCCGTCTCGGATGTTTATCAGGATGTCTTTCACGAAGGCTCGTTCATCGGCAAAGGCATTTACGACGTGGATGCGTTCGAACGCGCCGTCGGCGGGAAATTTCCCGAGAACAGAATTCTGAGCCACGATCTGCTAGAAGGCAGTTACGCGCGCTCGGCCCTCGTGAGCGACGTGCAATTGTTCGAGGACTTTCCGGCGCGTTATCACGCGGACGTGCGCCGGCGGCATCGCTGGATTCGCGGTGACTGGCAGATTGCGACTTGGTTGTTGCCTCGTCCGCCTGGCCCCGATGTGCGCCGCGTCAGCAATCCGCTCACCGGCTTATCGCGCTGGAAAATCTTCGACAACCTCCGCCGCAGTCTCGTTCCTGCGAGCCTGCTCGTGTTGCTGATTCTCGGCTGGCTGCTTTTTCCGGGGCACGCCGCCATTTGGAGTTTATTCCTCCTGGTGACAATCTGCCTGCCATTCTTTCTCACATCATTTCTGGACCTGGTGCGGAAGCCAAAAGATTTGCCGTGGGAAACTCATCTTAAAGGCGCGGGAAGAAACGCCGCGCAGCAGGCGGGCCAGGCGATTCTGACGCTGACCTTCGTTCCTTACGACGCCTGTGTGAGTCTCGATGCGATTCTTCGCACGGTGGGACGACTGCTCTTCACGCACCGCCATCTTCTGGAGTGGCAAACCGCGAGTGAAGTTGAGCAACAGAAGGACGCTGGTTTGTGGGAGTTTTTTGCGACGATGTGGTGTGCGCCCGCACTGGGCATCGCCACGGGCCTGGCTCTTTTCCTGAGCAACGACACGGCGTGGGCGGCCACGGCACCTTTTCTGTTTCTTTGGGCTTTGGCACCGGTGGCCGCGTGGTGGATTAGCCTGCCCTTGAAGGAAAAGCAGCCGAAGCTTTCCGCCGATCAAATCCTCTACTTGCGAAAACTCGCGCGCAAAACCTGGCGCTTCTTTGAAACATTCATCGGGGCGGAAGACCATTGGCTCCCGCCGGATAATTTTCAGGAGAATCCCGCGCCCGTCATCGCTACGCGCACCTCGCCCACCAACATCGGCATGGCCCTGCTCTGCACTTTGTCCGCTCATGATTTCGGCTATCTTTCCACGCGCCGCCTGATCGAGCGGCTGACGGCGGCGTTCGAAACGCTGGGGAAACTGGAACGGTACGAAGGCCATTATTTCAACTGGTACGACACGCGCACGCTTGCGCCCCTGCCGCCGCTTTACGTTTCCACGGTGGACAACGGAAATCTCGTCGCGCTGCTGCTGACGCTTCATTCCGGCCTGTTGGAAATCGCAGAACAAAAATGGAATTCATCCCGCGCACCGGCGGGATTGCACGACACGTTGCGGGCGTGGATGGAGGAAGCGTCGGAAAGCCGAAGTCTCGCAGCGCTGAAAGCGATTGAGGCCAGGTTAACGGCGCCGGCTGAATCGCCTTTGGAAGCATTTCAACGACTGGAGGAACTGATCGCCGCCTCCGCCGCAGTCATTTCGCCGTCCGGCACGCCGAAGAACGATCACTTTGAATGGTGGCGGCGGACCTTTGCACAAACCTGCCGCGAGCATCGCGAGGAATTGGAAGCGCGTTTTCCGTGGCTGACAATGAGTGAGCGAATTCAACCCGCCGGAACGGGCTCTTCTGGAATGGGACGCGCCTGCTCCCGCTCGCTGCAGGAATTCTGGCGCTTGATCAACGTCCCGCAAAGCCTGCGGCACCTTGCGGCACAAACCAATTCGCGCCTCGCCGCACTCGATGACCTGCTGACGACAGAGCGCAACACGCGCGAGGATTCTGAAACCGTGAAAGTGCTCATCGAGCTCAGAGGATTGCTGGAACGAGCCGGGACAAACGCCGCCCGCCAAATTGCCGAGTTGGAAAATCTCGCGCACCAGTGCCACGAGCTGGCGCAAATGGATTTCACGTTCCTCTACGATCGCTCCCGCGAATTGTTCTCCATCGGCTATAACGTCAGCCAGCATCGCCTCGATGCGAGTTGTTACGATCTCCTGGCCTCCGAGGCGCGCCTGGCGAGTTACGTCTGCATTGCGCTGGGCCAGTTGCCGCAACGCCATTGGTTCGCCCTGGGCCGTTTGCTCACCACCGCCGGCGGCAACGCGACACTCATCTCGTGGAGCGGCTCGATGTTCGAATACCTCATGCCGATGCTGGTGATGCCCACTTACGAGAACACGCTCATCGATCTTTCCTGCCGCTCCGCTGTGGTCCGGCAAATCGAGTATGGAAAACAAATGGGCGTGCCGTGGGGCATGTCGGAGTCGGGCTACAATCTCCGCGACACGAACGCCAATTACCAATATCGCGCGTTCGGCGTGCCGGGCCTTGGCTTCAAACGCGGGCTGGCCGAAGACATCGTCATCGCACCCTATGCCACCGTCATTGCCTTGCTGTTCGCGCCCCGCGAGTCGTGCCGAAATCTCGAACGGTTGAGTCGCGAAGGCGGTGAAGGCAAATACGGATTTTATGAAGCGATTGATTTCACCGCCTCACGAGTGCCACGCGGTCAAACGCGCGCCGTCGTTCAATCCTTCATGGCGCATCATCAGGGCATGAGTCTGCTCTCGCTCGCGGCCATGCTGCTGGATCGTCCGATGCAGCGGCGCTTCAACGCCAATCCCATCTTCAAGTCCGCGGAACTGCTCCTGCACGAGCGGGTGCCCAGGGCCGTTTCCGTTCTTTATCCGCACGAACTGGAGGCGAGCAGTTCGCGCGAAACAAGCGTGGCCAATGAAGTGACCTTGCGCGTTTTCAAGGATCCGAATGCCGGCCCGCCCGAAGTGCAATTGCTCTCGAACGGCCGTTATCACGTGATGGTCACAAACGCCGGCGGCGGCTACAGCCATTGGAACGAGATCGCGCTGACCCGCTGGCGCGAGGATGCGACGCGCGATTGCTGGGGAACATTTTTCTATCTGCGCGATGTCGACAACGGGAAGTTCTGGTCCACGGCGTATCAACCGGCGCTGGAGGCGGCGGCGGGATACGAAGCGATCTTCAGCCAGGGCCGCGCCGAGTTTCGTTCGCGAATGCACGACATCGATGCCCACACCGAAATCAGCGTTTCGCCCGAAGACGACGTGGAAGTGCGCCGCGTCACGCTCACGAATCATTCACACGAGACACGCACGATCGAAATCACGAGCTATGCCGAAGTGGTGTTGAATACGCGGGCCGCCGATCTGGCGCACCCCGCCTTCAGCAATCTTTTCGTGCAAACGAAAATTCTCCGGCGGAAGCATGCCGTCCTCTGCACACGCCGCCCGCGGTCGTCCGGGGATCAACTGCCGTGCATGTTCCACCTGCTGCTGGCCCATGGCGCTGAACTCGGGGAAGCATCGTATGAAACGGATCGTTCACAGTTTTTGGGACGCGGCCGAAATGTTTTCTCACCTGCGGCGTTGCAATCCGGCGCTGCGTTGTCCAACCGCGATGGCTCGGTACTCGATCCCGTCATCGCCATTCGTCGCACCGTGCGGCTCGCGCCCCGGGAAAGCGCCCGCCTCACTTTGGTTTCCGGCATCGCCGCAACTCGCGAGGCGCTGGAGGGCCTGATCGAAAAATATCAGGACCAGGCCATCGCGGATCGTTGCTTTGAACTCGCCTGGACGCATGGCTTGATCGTGCTGCGTCATATCAATGCCACGGAATCGGACGCCCAGCTTTATGGACGGCTCGCCGGCGCGTTGCTCTATCACCAGCCGTTTCGTCGGGCCCTGCCCGCGGTCATTGCCCGAAATCGGCGCGGACAACGGAACCTCTGGAGCTTTGGCATCTCCGGCGACCTTCCCATCGTGCTGGTTTACAGCCGGCGCTCCGACCGTTTGGATCTGGTCCGTGAAGTCGTGCAGGCCCATGCCTACTGGCGATTGAAAGGTCTCGCCGCAGACCTCGTCATTCTGAACGAAGACGATTCGGTCTATCGCCAGTCGTTGCACGATCAGATTCTGACTTTCATTTCTTCGGGCAGCGCCGCGCAGCTGTTCGACAAGCCGGGCGGCATTTTCACGCGGCGTGTCGATCAATTGTCCGCCGAAGATCTCGTGCTGTTGGAAACGTCAGCGCGCGTGGTGTTGTTCGATGAAAAAGGAACTTTGGCCGAACAACTGCAACGTCGTCCGCGCGCGGAATCGCCGGCCCGCCTGATCGCAACGCGCACGCGCCATTCGGCCGAGCCGCCCGCGGAACTGCCCAGGCGTGATTTGATTTTCTTCAACGGCCTGGGCGGATTCACCCGCGATGGACGCGAATACATCATCACGTTGCAACCCGGCCAGATGACGCCTGCGCCGTGGTCCAACGTGATCGCCAATCCGACGTTTGGAACACTCATCTCCGAAAGCGGCGGCTCCTACAGCTGGAGTGAGAACTGCCACGAGTTCCGGCTCACGCCCTGGAACAATGATTCGATTGCCGATCTCAGCGGCGAGGCGTTCTACATCCGCGACGATCACACCGGCCGTTTCTGGTCGCCGACGCCCCTGCCCGCGCGCGGCCACACGCCTTACGTGAGCCGTCATGGTTTTGGTTACAGCGTCTTCGAGCATACTGAAGAAGGCATCGCGTCCGAGCTGTGGATTTACGTCGCCATCGATGCGCCGGTAAAATTCGCTCAACTGAAATTGCGGAACATCTCTTCGCGCGCCCGTCAGTTGTCCGTCACCGGCTATTGGGAATGGGTTCTGGGAGAACTGCGCGAGAAAAATGCGCTGCACGTGGCGACAGAGTTCGATCCCCAGAGCGGCTCGTTGTTCGCGCGCAACCATTACAACACAGACTTCGAAGGGCGCGTGGCTTTTGTGACCAGCAGCGAACCGCAGCAATCCTTCACCTGCGACCGCACTGAATTCCTGGGCCGCAATCGAACGCCGGCGAATCCCGGCGGGCTTTCTCGCGTGCGGCTTTCCCGCAAAACCGGCGTGGCGCTCGATCCCTGCGCGGCTTTGCAGGTGCTGGTTCCGCTGGAGCCGGGCGAGGAACGCACCATCACGTTCACCCTGGGCGCAGGGCAGAACATCGAACACGCGCGCCAGTTGATTCAGCGCTTCAAGAGCGTCGAGTCCAGCCGCGAGGCCCTGCATTCCGTCTGGGGACATTGGAACCATGTGCTCGGCGCCGTTCACGTGGAATCGCCCGAGCCGGCCCTCAACGTTCTCGCCAATGGCTGGCTGCTTTATCAAACGCTCTCGTGCCGGCTTTGGGCACGCACCGGCTTTTATCAATCCGGCGGCGCGTTTGGCTTTCGCGATCAACTCCAGGACGCCATGGCGCTCGTCCACGCGCGGCCCGTGTTGCTGCGCGAGCAATTGCTTCGCGCCGCGGCGCACCAGTTTCGCCAGGGCGATGTTCAGCACTGGTGGCATCCGCCCCACGACCGCGGCGTGCGCACGCATTTTTCCGATGACTATCTTTGGTTGCCGCTGGCGGCCTCCCGTTATGTTGAGACCACCGGCGACACCGGCGTGCTGGAGGAAGCCGTTCCTTTTCTTGATGGCCGCCCGGTGCGTCCCGAAGAAGAAGCGTATTACGATGCTCCGCAACATTCGCAGGAATCCGCGCCGCTCTACGAACATTGCGTGCGCGCCATTCGGAACGGCTTCAAATTCGGCGAGCACGGGCTGCCGTTGATCGGCTGTGGGGATTGGAACGACGGCATGAACATGATCGGTGAACACGGCAAAGGCGAAAGCGTGTGGCTGGCTTTTTTTCTCTACGACGTGCTCAAACATTTTGCTCCGCTCGCGACGCGGCGCGGTGACGCTGCGTTTGCGCAAGTCTGTGAGGAGCAAGCCAGCCGGTTGCGCGAAAATATCGAAAAGAACGCGTGGGACGGCCAATGGTATCGCCGCGCTTACTTCGACAACGGCGAACCGCTCGGCTCCGCCACCAACGAGGAATGTCAGATCGATTCCCTGCCGCAAAGCTGGTCAATCATCTCCGCCGCGGGCGATCCGGAACGTTCGCGCACCGCGCTCGAAGCCGTCGCGCAACGGCTCGTGCGCCGGAATGCGCGGCTCATCCAATTGTTCGATCCGCCCTTCGACAAATCCTCCCTGGAGCCGGGCTACATCAAAGGCTACGTGCCCGGCGTGCGCGAAAATGGCGGCCAATACACTCATGCGGCGATTTGGACGGTGATGGCTTTTGCGCTCGAAGGGGACGCGCGGCGGGCCTGGGAAATGTTCACGCTTATCAACCCGGTGCTGCACGCATCGACGCCCGGCGCTGTCGCGCGTTACAAGGTCGAGCCGTACGTCGTGGCGGCGGATGTCTATAGCGTGTCGCCGCACACAGGCCGCGGCGGATGGACCTGGTACACCGGCTCGGCCGGCTGGATGTATCGTTTGATTACCGAAACGCTGTTGGGTCTGACTGTGGAAGTGGATCAACTGCGTTTCACGCCGCGCCTGCCCGCCGAATGGAAGTCGTTCAAACTCCATTACCGCTTTCGTGAAACGAATTACCACATTCGGCTCACGAACAATTCGGACGACTGGAAAGGCGCGCAAAAGATTTCCGTCGATAACCAGGAGCAGGCAACAGCCACAATTTCATTGGTGGACGATCGAAGAGACCACCAGGTGGAAGTGCGCTTCACTTGAGTTTCTCAGAGAACGACGCGAGCGCAATAGCCCGCGAGCCCAACCACAGTACAAACACATGTATTCAGACAATAAAGTTCCGAACTTTTGATCACGATTCCCGTTAGTTTTACGTGGATCGCTTCAACGCGACCGAGAATAAAGTCGCAAACTTTCTGAACGGACGAGATCCCGGAGAGAAATTCGAAAGAATAAAGTCCCGAACTTTGGGGGGGGGACCGAGGGTGTTTGCACGCGCGCAGAGCGCTTCAGGGCTTCAGGCGGCCTGTAAAGAACGAAGTGTAATGTGGGTTTCGATTTCGATAAGCCCGGTGTCGATCGCGGATCGGACTGCCGGAAATGTGGTGGCGTAGCTGATACCGGCGGCAGAGGCGAGTTTCGTCTGATTTGGTCGCTCACGATTCGAAACGAAGTTCTCAATAGCTCGCCGCAACCGTCGAAGGGCGAACGTCTCCCGGTTCTCGACGACGCTTTCCAGAGCGAGTCGAGTTAACGGCAGCTTCTCCAATTGCAAAGAAAACTGTGACGCCGCCCCCAATTCGCGCGCCAGTCCGCTAATCGAGATACGGCGTGCTCGGCCCGGCAACTTTTTGATGGCGATCGCGGCATTCATTACGTGAGTGGCGAGGTCCTCGTCACGTTTGTTCCAATCGACAACAAAATAGCCGCCGACACAGGTTGGCATCCGTGCGGGAGCGTTTGCTTGAAACCACTTCCTATCGTGCCGAAGCAACCACGTGTACAGATTGCTTTTCAGTTCACGCAATTGCCGCCTGCTCAACGTCGGATTCTCTGCGCGTAACTTCAGCCACTCCGTTCTCCGCTCCTCGGTCGCGGACTTGGGCTTTTGAGGTTGTCCAAGGTACGGCTTTATCTTTGTAATGCGCGGGCCGGGCCGCGGAAACGTCAACTCCAGCTTCGCTGCACGACGACGAATGGTGTTCACGTCAGCACCAAGTTCAGTCGCAATCTTTCTGAGGCTCAGATTCTTGTCTGCCCACAACCTGGCCAGCTTCTCATTCCACGTTGGGCCGTAATCGATGACGCGGCCAATGTGGCCGCCGTCAACGGAACGACTCGATGTGTGTTCACAATGCGGACACTTGAAGACAGCGAACGTCTTCATTGGCCCCTTGCGACGTTTGTGTTGCAGGTCCTGAATTACTGATTTGTTGAAATGAGCACAGATGAGATTGAGACAGGGATACACGGGCTTGGGCATGACCGTGGGATTTTCGATACCGCCAAAGAATGAGTTGGGCGTCTGCTCGAAAAAACTCATCAACAAGAGATGTCTCAGCGGGGCCACTCCGCTATCGCTCTTCCGGGCTGAATTTGCCAACCAGCCACCGTATTCACGGTAAGTGACCGGACATTGCAGATGTTTTAGGAGCCTCGGGCCGAAATGCCGGACAAACGAATCTCTCAGCCCGTTAAGACGCACACGGTATGGCGCTCCCAGCCCTTTCGCGCGGATCAGTTTCTGATAGCGAACACGCAACTTCTGGAATCCGATGGCACGGCGTGGCCTTTGCAGCAATTCAGCGGCGTTCATTGCGATTCGAAGCAGGATCATGTGAGCGCGATTATTCTCATCGATTGGAGTGATGACCGAGGAGCGTTCTGCATCTTGGGCTGTAAAAAGCTGATGACGAAAAAGGCGGTCGCGTCGACGAACATCTGTCGGCAGAAGGAAGATTCTGTGAACTGGGCACACTTCAACGCCGGAGACTTGGAACAATCGACACCAATAAGTTTCGCCATACTTTTCAATGTTCTCAGCATCGCAGCGCGGACAGGTTCGGAGAAACTTTGTTGGCCGGATCTTGGCGGCATGGATGCCGGCGAGCATTTGCGTGATGCGAGAGCAACTGCTCTTCATATTGGCGCGGAGACGCTCGTAGGTTTTTCCGCCAGAAATGGCCCGTAGTATGGCAGCAGCGTGTGACTATCAATCAGCATGTCAGCGCTGTAGCCGTGTCCTGAAGGCGGGCCGTCATTTGATGCACGCCCAGCGGCGCATTCGTAAGAAAAGATGTAGGGTGGTGCGCTCGCCTGGCCCACGACCACGCCGTTGGCCAGAAATTCGACTCCCGCTACGGAACCATCGAGGTCGGTGGCGTAAGCAGTCAGCGAGAACGCGTTCGTAGTGATTGTTGCGGCAGAACTCGGCGATACCAACGACACCACCGGCAGCGCGTTTGATTGCTCCGGCGGATGTAGTTGCGACCGCGAGATGATTTGCTTCGGCTGCGTTGCGCTTGACCAAGCCAGTTGCGCCGACGAAGCGCCCGTGCCTTGGAAGTATTCGAGTCGCAATTCATAAAACTGTCCGGCGGCGAGCGCAATGGTGCCGCTGCGTTCCGTCAAGGTATGCACCGTCCAATCGTCGATGAGTTGCTGGCCGTTCACCCACAGGCGCACGCCTTCGTCACTCGTTGTGTAAAAGGTGTAAGTCTCGGAATAGCGCGGTTGCACCCACCCGCTCCAGCGCACGCTAAAATTATTTCCGCTCAGTCCGGGACCGGGCGACGCGCCGGCCCAGTTGAAGTTGATCACGCCATCGACCCGTTGGAGCACAACAGCGCCAGCGAGGTTGGTGTTGGCAAAGTACTCGCCAGCCAATCCGGCACCTGTGCCCATCAAAGGGAGTGGCGCATCGGGTCGCGCCGCCAGCCAGTCGCGCAAGCCTTGGGCGAATAGACTGTCCGGGAGCGGGAATATCGGGTCCACCGGGGTGCCTGATTGCCGCCACCAACCGGGGAACAACACTCTCGCGCCATTCCAATAATAGCTGTTCAGGTGCGCTAGAGTAGAAGTGTAAAGCACGGCATTGGATGGGGTGTTGAAAGGAGCCGGATGCCATTCGAAGATTCCCCAATCGCGGCTGTATTGCTGAAGTTGATCCACGTTCAGGCTTCCGAAGCGGGTGATGCCCAATTTCTGATTGAGCGAGAGCAGGCCGGTCCAAACTGGCGATGCACTGCTGCGATTGCGGGCAGTGCCCACTTGCTCCGTAGGAATTTGATGCGCGTAAAGCAACTCTGCCGGCACACCTTCGCTGGCACACCAGCCGAGCAGGTCGTTGACGAAATTCTTGACGAGCACCTGACGGAATCCGAACGCGGGTTGGCCGGGATTGCCCGGTGGAAAAGCGCTGCCTTGATCCTGATAGTCCCAACTCCACGCGCGCCAGTAAACATTGCCAGCGTTGCGGACCCGCGGCGGATCGAAGCCACCCGCTGTGAAACCCGTCCCGCTCTCGGGCGACGGATCAAAGTTTGTGCTCGTGATGCTTGCGGGGTAGGCGTCGAGATCCCAGTAACGAAGCGCTCAGGTCGTGAAGCTTGTGCCGAAACGCGAATTCAAACTCTGGCCTGTGCCATTCGCATTTGAGGGATCGGGGTCGTCATAAAACGGACTCCGCATTGCGCCCGCGAGTGGAAGAAACGTACCGATTATCGACTCTGGCGCTCCCTGGCCCGCGTATTGTCCCGTGAGGTCGTCGTATTTCGCCGTGTGCCGAAGCCAGTCACGAAATTCCGTGACCGCGAACGGGCTGTAGTCGGCGAGATAGTTATCGTTGACCTCGCCGCCCGACGCGAGTTCCTCCTCGATGCAGGCATTCACGACCGCAAGCACGTCAGGAAATTCTTGAACGAGGGAAACGATCTCTCGCGCCTGAGTGCGCACGATGTTCTCGTACGAATTGCGGATGCTGGTGCAATAGCGTGAAGGCGTTACTGTCCGATAATCTCGATTGGGATACAGGGCGCTGCCGTTGGTTCCCACCGCACCTTCCCAAGTTACCCCATCAAGTCGCCACGCGTAACTCCGGAAATCCGTACGCGCCACGTTTGCGATCGTACTTGAGAACGAGTGAGTCTGTTGGGCGATGATGACGCCAAGCGAAATGTCATTGGTCTGCGCAATCTGACAATAGCGCCGTGTATTAGCCAAACCGCCGTAGATGAAAGAGAAGCCCACTTTTAAGTTCGTTCGATTCTGTCCGATCTGGGCCTTAAGCCGATTCGCCTCCACCACAAACTGGTCAGTGGGATAAGAGCCGGTCAGGGCATCGAAAATCGGCAGAATGCGAAACGTGTCCGCCATCTTGGGTTGCGCCATTAGCCCCAATGGAACCAGGACCGAGAGGCACAGGAGCACGTCGCGCAATCTCGATAAGCGAGCGGAAGACGACGAAGGGACGATGCTATCATTGCTCATGCCCGATAAATAAAGATCCGAGAACGCTTGTTACGCGTCCGGTTAATTTTCTAAGTGCCGAGCCAAGAATCCGGCCAAATGACGCAATTCGCCTCCAAGTCACCTGCGAGTTCGCAGATCAAGACACACCAGTTCCTTTGGCCCTTTGATGAAGGCGTAGCCATCCACGATGGCCGGGTAACTTCGTGTCGGCGTTCCCACAACCTGAACGCGGCTTTTTATTTGGAGCCCGCTCGGTGTCGCTCTGACCAGCACAAGCTCTCCCGTGTCATGAAGGACGAGCAGATTCTCACCGGCCCGAACGACCGTTCCTGATGCTACTTGCGGCTGTTCCCAAACGACTTTGCCAGAGGTCGCTTCAATGCAGCGGAAGTTGCGTCCCTCTGGCAATCCTGGATGGCCGTGAAATCCGTAGAGAAATCCATCAATATGAATCGCGCTCGCGTAGTGGGTGGAAAGCGCGTCATCCAGGTGCCAGAGCTTCTTGGGCGGGCCAGTTTCAATTTGCAAAATCTGCGCACCAAGACCGTAGCCCCCGGCGATGAAGATCTGACTCCCGAACACGACCGGACTGGCCGCGTAGAGATTCCCCGATGATTGCTTTCGAGTTGGCAGGCTCCAGAAAGCACCTCCAGTGTCAGGATTGAGGGAGTGGATTGCAGTTCGAGTGATCACCAAGAGTTGTGGCTTTCCACCGATCATGGCCAGCAGCGGCGACGATGCACTGGCTTTCTCATTCAAGACTTTCCAAATGACTTCTCCAGTAACGATGTCGAAAGCAACCACTCCGGCGGAATTGGTTCCACCCACTTGGATAATCACAGCCCGGTCGGTGACGAGAGGCGACGACACACATCCATGCCAAGTTGCCTCGCTCTTGAATTCTGATTTTGCTTTTCGCGACCAGATCGTGGCTCCATTTTTCAAATCCAGGCATGCGAGTAAGCCGTCGGTGGTGCAGACGAAAACCTTGTCGTTTTTGATCGTCGGCGTGGGGCGTGGGCCGCTGTCACGACCTTCACCGTCACGGAATTTCATCGGAAAATGGACGGACCAATTCGTCTTGCCCGTGAGCGACTCGTGGCAGTTCACGAGCATCTCATCGCCGACGCGGTGCGCGAGAATCAGCCGGCCTTCGCTGACGACCGGGCTGGAATAACCTTCTCCCACTACCGAACGCCAGATAACAGGCGGGCCTTCACGCGGCCATTGATCCGCGAGCGGTGGTCCCGCATAAACTGCATCTCGCGTCGGCCCCAGGAATTGCGGCCAGTCTGCGACCACGGCGGCGCACGGCAAAAACGCTGCGAGAAGAAGCCAACTGAGTCGTGCCGCGCCGGGCGAGTGACTGCTTTGTGTCTTCATGTGGGTGCGCTGTTCAGTCGCAGTCACGGTGGCGTCAGACTGGCCGACTATTTTGCGGTGGGGATGTTGCGGGGCTTCGCGTCGGACTGAAGTTTCCGAACCCCAATTGAAACGGGCACGAGCGTACCGTCCGGCTTGTGAATATCCGCGAAGGTGGCGGTGCCATTATTTCCGGTCACTTTGCTGTCATCGCGAATGACAAACTCGCCGAAGGGAACCGGCCCGCCTGGAGTAATGGCCACGTAAGTCGTGCTTCCACCCACGCGAAAGATGAACCCTTTGCCCAGTGAACCATCGTCGAGCCGAATCTTACTCGAAGCTTCTACGGTGGCGCTGACTGCTACTCCTTTCTGCGGTCCCGTGGCCGACCAACCGAGCGACTCATCGCCGACGAAAACCCGCAACTCCATGTTTGGTTGAACTTGCGCGTCAATGATGGCTCTCTGTTTCTCGGTGCGAACCTTTAGAAACGGTCCGGCTGTCGCCGAAAGCGTCAAGAGAAGAAGTGCTGTGATGATGTGGAAAGTAGTTTTCATAATCGCATTTATTGGGATCACTTCCCGCCGTTCTTGGACTTTGCCCTGATCGCCCGCCATTGCTCCGCACGCTGTTCGCCCTCGGCAATCTGCACCGCTGACATCTTCCCCTTCACCTTGTTCGCGTCACCCTTGGCTTCACTTTTCCCTCGCTCCGCCGCCAGCAGATACCACTTGTAAGCCTCCACTTCATCCTTCGCCACTCCCAGTCCTTCGGCGTAGCAGCGACCCAGATCGTGTTGGGCGAAAACGTCTCCTTTATCACCAGCCTTGCGATACCACTTCATCGCTTCCACTTCATCCTTCGCCACCCCTTGGCCTTGGCCGTAGCAGACACCCAGGTGGTATTGGGCAAAGATGTGTCCTCCATCAGCCGCGATGCGATACAACTTCGCGGCCTCCACTTCATCCTTCGCCACGCCTTCGCCTTTGAAGTAGCAGCGACCCAAATAGTAGTGGGCAAAAATGTCCCCTTGATCAGCGGCCAGGCGAAACCACTTCACGGCTTCCACTTCATCCTTCGCCACGCCTTCGCCTTTGAGGTAGCAGCGACCCAGTTTGTATTGGGCTATGGCGTCGCCCTGCTCGGCTTTGGCTTGGAATTCGAGAAATTGATTCCGCTCTTTGTCGCCGGCCGAAGCTTCTGGATTGGCCGAGGTCGGAGTTTCGGGCGCGGATGGTTCGTACTTCCTGGATGAGAACAGACTCAGGGCTACGAGGGCGCAGACCAAAATGCAGGAGGACACACCCAGGGCCACGAGGGCGCAGACCAAAACAGTCGGTTTTTTCATAGCTCCATTTTAGTTTCCTGGATCAGTTTGCAACGAGCCGGTGGAACTCTCTTTGCGTCGTAATGCGGTTTCATTGTTGGTTAAAGTCGTGACATTGCTTCGCGCGCTCATGGTGGGGGTTGGGGTTGTGTGAAAATGATATCCCTCTCGCCCGGCGGCTTCACGGAACTGTTCGCCGCTGTGATTTTCAAATCCACCTCGCCGCTCGTGATTTCGCCCGTCCATTCGCCTTCGTTCAAGTTTGTCGCTTTGGCGTCGCCCCACTTCACGCGGAGCTGGTAGTCGCCCGGAGGGAGATGGAGGCTTGCCGCCTGGACCCTCGGTCGGGTGTTTTCTTGGGAGTCGAGGAGAAGCTTGAATTCCTTCACTTTCAAAATGTGCTCTGGAGGCAGTTGGTAAGCGTGAAATACAGGGTATGCACGGATGCGCGTAATGTTCGCGTCATGAACTTTTCCGGTACTGTCTTTCGCGAAGACGCTCAGGCCCACATCTGCACTTCCGGTTTCCTGGAAATTCACGTCCTGCGTGCCGGAGTTGTGTCCCCACACTTCCACATTCACCCCGCTGCCAATGCGCGCATCGCCGTTGACACGAATGCCGACTCTCAGCCCGTCCTTCGCTTCGCCCCACGACGGTGGCACGCGCCATTTCATCGCCGCGACTGGGAAGCCGGTCCTCGCGTAGGCGTTGTCTGGCAGCTTGGGGAGCGGCGGCTTTGATTCGTTCCTCTCGCGATACGCTTCGGCGTAGGGCTTCCCGAAGTTCGTGACCAGACGATCCACCACGTCGAGGTTCGCGGGTGCTCCGTTGAGCTTTGGCCCGGCGGCGATCCGCTCGCGCGCAGCCTTGAGCGTTGTGATGTCGCCTTTGAGAAATGCTTCGGTCGCCGCGACGTAATCATTCCAACGCAGCGGCGCATCGGGCGGTTCGACTGCATAGCGCGCTTGTTTCAGATGGCCGAGCGCATCAAGCACGGACTTCGCGTCGCCGACAAAAGCGAGCACCTGCGCCGCGTGGAAGTGGAGGTTGACGCGATCAGAGGCAGTCAGGTTGGTCCGAACCGCCAGGTAGCTCTCAATCATCCGCGCGGCTTCGCCGAATTGTTTCTGCTCGGCCAGCGCACGCCAGCCCTGGCCGGGCGTCTGGTCAAACTGCTGGTAAGAAGGCAACTCAGCCGACGCAGGCGTGTCGTGGATGAGGATCTTGATCGCATTGCTAATCACTCGCCGAGTCGGACCAAAACCCGATTTCGCTGGAAGAGGCACGCACACGCGGACCGTATGCCGGCCGGGCTTGAGGACCAGCAGCTCAAAATCCTCCATCCGCTTCCAATGTGCAGGATCGAGCACAATGGCAATGTCATCGAACCGACCGCCCGATGAGAGCACACCGGCTACAACGTCAATCTTGCCAGTCCATAAATACCACCGGCCATCGATCTCAACTTCGACAGTTTCCTCCTTCCGCGCGCCGGAGGCTTGTTGGCCACCTCGATTGCGCACCGCGAGTTTGAACGCGGGCTTTTCTTCCTTCCACCAATTCTCACGCTCCGCGTGCAGCAACGCCTGCACCCCGTCCACCGCTTCACCCCACGGCTCGGCTGCTGTCGCCTCCGTCGCTTCCTGTTGCACTCCCAATAAAACTGTGCTGGGTTGTCCTCGAAGGCCAGGCCGCAAAGAGACATTGCCGAAAGTAACGCCGACCTCGCCGAGCGGCAGGCGAACTGGATAGGGCAGAGCCGACGTGCCGGGTTTCGTCACGTACTCCAGCCGGAAGCGTTGCGCCGAATCGAGAGTCAACCGCAAGTGAACCCCGTTGGCATTCGTTGGGACATTAAGCGCCACCGCTTTGATCTCCGGTTGGAACACGCCATTCTTAAACTGTCGCCCGCCCCACATGGCGAACTCCGGCCAGACGAAATTGGCTTCGCTTCCTGTTCCTGATTTCAAGCCGGTGATGGCAAACGCACAGACCACCGTGCGTTCGTCGGCTGGCTGAAGGCTGCGTAGGTCCACCCCGCTTCCATCGAAGAGCGGCGGACATTCCATTCCGTTGGGCAGCCACCACTGTTTGCCCTTCGTGGGATAATCGCTGAGACCGATGAGTTTCACCGTGACCCCATTGGGCAGGGTGGCAGACAAAGGTTCGTTCGGAACTCGCGGTGGTGGGCCGAACACAGCTAATAGCTCAGGAGCTTCCTTTCCGTCGCCGTTGCGGAAAAGAGTTTCAGGCCAAGGAACGGCTGAGTTCGCCGGCACTGGAGCCACGAGAAGATTCAGGCGAAGGCGACCGAGCAACTGGCCTTTGTCGTCGCGCGCTTCGAACAGAGTGATGCTGTTCCATGTGTCTTGGGACCATCCGCCTGGCCCGACCCAGAAGGCCCGTTCGGGAGGGACGGCTGCCCACGAGGTGGTTGCAGGATTCAGATTGAGATGAGGCCCGTGGTCGGGATTGTCTGGTGTCGCGTAAAGCTGTTGGAAGGGTTTGTCACCCGCCATTTTGACTGCTCGGTCGAAATTCAGCGAACCACTTTTCCCTTGGATGCGAATGTTCCATGAGCCTTCACCATTCGTCACCTTTTCAATGGACCACGTCACCAAGCACGACTGGTTGGTAACTCCGTCCGCCGAAGCCAGGTAGAAACCGAGTTGCGAAATCTTGTGCGCGACGGAGGTTCGTTCATCCACAAACGCGACCTCTCCCAACGCCACATGGCGTGGCATCGCCAACGTAGAAAGCAGCCGATAATTCAAACTGCCCAGGTTGGTCACGGAAGCGAAAAACGCCAGTGGCTCGCCTATTCCGTTGCGCGCTACTGAGGCCGTGTTGCGGTTCACCGACGGGTTAGTGGGGGGAGCGCGCAATTCCGGCTCGGCCAGCACCTCAGCGATCAAAATATAAGTCCAGCCCGCGCGATGTTTCACATGAGCGAACTCCAGCACGGCGCCCTCCGAAACCCGAGTCCAGCGGCGTGCGTTTTTTTCCACCTCCTCAGCCCCGGCCTGAACCTCTTCTTCGCTCATCTCGGGAGGCAGGCGCCATTCGAGAACGCTCGGACTGTATACGCCGATCCATTTGTGCTGAACGCCATGAGTTTTCCAGAAGTCCAATTCGGCGAATTCGTCATTTGGCCCGCGCAGCCCGGTTTGCCACAACTCAAAACCCAATCCATAATTCGCGTCGCGCTCGAAGTGCAGGCGGATGATGTGCGTAGCGGGCGGATTTTCGACGCGGAGCACTTTGAACTCGATGTGCTGCGGGACGATGAGAGCGCCATTCGTGGCAGCCATGATCTTCTCCCGTTTCGCCCCCTCAGCGAGTTCGACTTTGGTGGCTTCCTGCCGCGCCTTCGATGTCCGCAAACTGATGAGCGCGAACACAGCGATGCCAAAGAGCAGCAACAGGACGCCGATAACCAAGAGCACTATCCTGCCGGCGGTCCCGCCTTTGCGCACGAGCACAATCAACAACGCGATACCGCCGGCAGCCATAAGCAGAATCAACGCACCCACGACAATCGCCACGAGCGGGAAGGATGTTCCAATCTGTCGGGAACTCTGAGCCAAAGGCACCCCGCCATCCACGGTCACGGTGAAAGATTTTCCCTGGAACTGGCACAGTTCAATGCTTGTTCCTCGCTCGGTCTTGGCGCTGAAGGTGGCGGTGCCGGTCAGTTCATCGGCGAGATTGCGGAAATTGCCGGCCAGTTCTTCGCGCACCGTCGCACCACCGATTCGACGAACGAACAGCACGCGATTCATGTCGATCTTGGTCAATTCGAGTTGGGCGGAAACAGTGTAAAGTTTTGTCTGCGGATACGGTTGCAGAACTGTTATGGGGCTGCCGACCCGGGAAAACTGCACTAGGCCATGCTTGGATGCGAGCAGTTCCCAGGTCAGCGTTACGGTCGATTCAGTGCGCGAACTGTGGCCGGAAAGGGAAACCCAGTTCGGATTTGCGGAGGTGATGGGCGGCGTGACTTGCAGCGAGGCGAGATACGCTTCGCCGTTGGGCGCACTGATTTCAAAAAGCGCGCCCGCGTGAGTGCGGTCTGGTTCGGTGGGAAGCGGGCCGATGGGGCGGAGGTTGGTAAAGGCTTCCTGGGCGAGCGCCGCGTCCGGCAGCACAAAGCCCAGCCGCCACGTCTGCCGGCCCTGCGATAGGATGCGCCACGGATGGTTGCCGGCGTGCGAGGTGGGTTTGATGAAGGTGCCAGCGAAAGGGGGAAAAAACTCGTCCGGCAAAGCAGTCTCGGTTGCGGCGGGCAGGCGCGGCCCCTCCAATACGGAACGCAATTCAGCGCGGCCCCGCCCGACTTCGGTCGTCACATCCACGATGACGACGTTGTTGCTCACACCCACCGGAACGACAGAGAAGTTTGTAATGCCGGTCGGAGATTGTATTTGGGCGAGAAATTTCAGGCACAAGAATCCGAGCAACAATGCCGGCGCCAGCGGCAGAGCCAGACGGACACGCCGACATTGCCCGGTGGGATCAATTCCGAGCAGAAAAACTACGAAACCCGCGGCCAACAAAACTCCTCCCAACAACTGAATCCAGGCGATGCGATGCTGCTCATCTGTCTGCTTCGTGACGGCCGCTTGATTCAAAGCAGACTCCGCTTGATCCGTCTCGGTCCGTCGCTCCGCCAACTGTTCGCGAAGCTGTCCGACTTCATGGCGTAGCCGTTTTAGCTCATCCAGAGCAGTGGCGTCGCGGAACTTTTCTTCTGCGACATTTAATTCTCTCGCTTTGATCGCGGATGTTTGTTTGGCAACTGCCATCGCCTGTCCCAATCGCCGACGAGTTTCGAGATGCTTACGGGCGGTTGCAGTCAATCCGTGATCGTCCACAAACTCATTCAGCACCGGCGCCCCGAGAAAGAGCATCCATCCTGCGAGCGCCAGCCCAAGGCCGAGAAATCTCCTTTTTCGGCTGTGCGACGTGGTGGATCGAATCCCCACGGAGAAGAGCCAGAACAAGAGCAGCATCGAGAAAAAACAGATGACAAAGACTGCGACTTCAAAGAGGCCGACCGCACCGGGGAAGCCGCCGGCTGTCTCACGCCTCCGAGTGAACATCATCAGCGCCGCTCCCACTGGGACAAGCCAAGCGGCCAGCGCGAGCAGCGGCACGAATGATTGGATCGGCGTGCCGATCTTTTCGATCGGGCTTGATGCTGGCACCCGGCCGGTGACGGCGATGACGGCTTCACGGATCGCCGTGTGCCATTCCGCGATGTGGGCATTGAAGATCGAAGGCAGGGCGAACCAGCCTTTCATCGGCGACAACAGAACTTGTTTGCGTTGTCCGTCTTCCTCGTAGATCACGCTGAGAAAGTCGATGCCCGCCGGGTTCACCATGCGCGGATACTGGCCGATGCTCACGTCACAGATGGCGGCGAGCGGGATGATCGTGCTCGTCCCGTCGCGTAAGTGGGTGAGTTGGCGGTCATCGAGAATGAGTTGCCCGCTGTTGTTGCGATAGTGAAAGAACTGGCCGGTGAACGTGGCGAGCTTCTCCGGTGTGGTGATGGTGCTGGTGCCCGTTTTGATAATGCGCGGTGGAGTGGAAGGCGTTTGCTCCCGCTCTTGTTGCCCGCTGACCGGAGTTGAAACCACCGTCTCCACCTGAGTGCGAAACTCGCCTGCATTCTGGTAGCGCAGTTCAGGCTTCGTCTCCAACGCCCGCAGGACAATCTCGTCGAGGCGCACGTCGATCAGCACTTTGCGCGAGGGTGGCTGAAGTTTGTCCGCAGGAAGTTCTCCGGTGAGCAGTTCGTAAAGCACGACGCCGAGTGAATAGATGTCCGCGCGATGATCGGTGCGACGATGCTCCTTCTGTTCCGGCGCCATATATTGCGGCGTGCCAGCGGGCTGGCTGTCAGCGAGTCCAACGTCGGAGCCATCGGCATGGAGCAACTTTGCGATGCCGAAGTCGGCAATCTTCACTCGCCCGCCTTTGTCGAGCAGCAGATTCTCCGGCTTGATGTCCCGATGGACGATGCCGTGCTCGTGCGCGTATTGTAGCGCCTCGCACACCGGCGGCACGATGGCCAGCGCTTGCTCCGGCGTGAACCGGCCCGCCTTCATCGCTTGCCGTAGATTCACTCCATCCACGAACTCCATCAGCAGGAAGTAGAAACCACCGGCCTGGCCGAAGTCGTAAATGGTTACGATGCTCGGATGATTGAGCGCCGCGAGCGCCTGGGCCTCGTGCGTGAAACGCTCCGCGAATTTTGCGTCCGACACGCGCTCCGGCGCGAGGAGTTTCAATGCGACGACGCGGTTCAACGATTTCTGCCGCGCCTTGTACACGACACCCATGCCGCCACGTCCAAGGCATTCAATGATTTCGAGCTGAGGGAAGTGCGGCGCGAGTTCGGCGGGCGAGAGCGGCGGTTGCGCGGCGAGTGCGTCCGCCCCCGTGAGCACCGTTTCGGTCGCGAAATTCATCGCCGCCAGACAGCGCGGGCACAGCCCCTTGGGCGCGTCCGCGGGCAGCGTAACGCCACACTTCGGGCAGGTCGGCAAGAGAGGCGTGCTCATTAAACCACAGATGAAGATTCGTTGTCCGTTATCAACTCCCACGGGACACGCTCGGCTGCGCCCGTAGCTGGAGGTACATCGTCGAGCAAAAATGCACCGCGCTGGAGCATATAACCCAAGCCGTGAACCGTGACCACAACACTCGGCCCCTCCAAATCAACATCAAGCTTTCGTCGGAGGAAGCTGATGTGCATGTCAATCGTGCGCGTGGCGGTGCGGCGAGGATCAAGTTGCCAGACTTGCGAAAGAATCTCATCGCGCGAAACGGGTCTGCCGGCCTTGCGTGCCAGCCAGGCCAGCAACGCAGTCTCACGGACGGAGAGTTTGCATCGGCGACCGCCACGATGGCAGATCTCACCGCGCACCCAATCCACCGCGATATTCCACTCGGTGAATACGTTGACGACGACCGCCATCGGGCGCGTCTTCAGGCTCGGGCTGCTTCGACTGGTTGCCCAACCCAGCTCTCCTTCCGGAGCCGGCATTTCCAGGTTCATGATACCGTTGCGGTTTCCCTCTTTGCATCCTTGGACGAAATGGGGCTGCTATAATCGACGACGAGAATCCTGCAAGCGCTACAGTGAAAGGCCGCATTGTAGCTGGCCTTCGATGGAAGAATCGTTTTCAAACCAGCTCGATTCAGATCTTCGTCTTTGTGAACGAACTTCTGAACGCGCTCGCTTGCGACAAACGATAGCGGAGAACTTCGATGCGAGAAGCCCAGTTCCATTTCGCTTTCACAGTTCGGGCATTTCATCAATTTTGCGTTGTGCATAATGTTTGTGATGATTGCAGCCAACCAGGCTTTTGCTCATCACTGAGTAAATAAAGAAACGCCGTCCGTTGTTACAACGCCCCCCGCGCCTGCGTCCGGCTTGTGCGAGATGAACTCGTATTGCATTCACTCCGGCGAACTGCCTCGAAGGATCTTACCTTTTTTACGGCACGCTCCGGCAACGCAATTCCCCGATGCTGTGTGGCTCGGGCTTGGTTCCCATTGTCTCCGCAGGCACGACGAACTTTCCGGTTGCGAGATGTTCCTTCTCGCCCGCGCGGGTGAAGAAGATCTGGTAGCTGCCGGGGAGCACGCCGGGCATTTCGAACGTGCCATCTGCATTCACTTTCAATCCGTCACGGAAGAAGACCGGCCCGACGGGACTTTTTTGGAGGGCGCTCCACGCGCTCCACATTTCGTTGTCGCCCTCACGCCCGAAGTGCAGCGCGGTGGGATAAAAATGAAACGTCACATCCGTCCATGACTCGCGACCGGTCAAACGGCCTGTTACCGTCCGGCCTTGGCCGCCTAGCAGCGCAGGATTCTTTCCGGGCTTCACGGTGAGGTGGGTGATCATTCCGGGGAGATTGACTTCGGTAATCCCAAACTTGCTGCCTGACGTGGCGGGAGTGGGGCAGGACAACTGCACAAGACCCGGCAGCACGCGCTCAAAGATAAAACTGCCGTCGGCTCCGGTCGTGGTCTTCTCGTACTGCGCGATCACGCCGGGGTAACCATAGGTGTCGCGATGGATGCTCAGGCTGACGTTGCGGTTGGTGCCGGTCACATTGCCCCATTGCGCTCGGCCTTCGATGCGGCCCCAAGGCTGGAGCACCACGTCAGGGGATTTTTTGAATTCAGCCAGCGCCATCTCGCGCACGCCGCTTTCATGCACGATCAAAATAGCGGCGGTAGGGTCGTTCTCCGGCGGCAACCGAAATTGCCCGTTCGCATCGGTTTTCAAGAATCGAGGCCAACGCCAAAGATCGGATTCTTTGTCCGGCAGCGGGTCGTCCGCATGGCGAAGCAATCCCTTCTCGATCACGGCGTCGCGATGCACCATCGCGAGCGCCACTGTCGCGCCCGCCGCAAGCTTTCCATCCGGCGTCAACACGCGCGCCGCGATGCCCTTGTCCACGGTCAGCAGGAAATCAACGTCATGCGCCTTGCTCTTTTCCAGCCACGCGAACGCCTGCGGCATGTAACCGTCGGCCTCGACGCGCAGCGCCATCAGATCGTAAGCCTTCGCCATCGGCCAGTTCAGCGCGCCATCCTGCCCGACGCGCAGAGTGTGTGGCTGCCACGAGATGATTTCCGGACCACGTTCCCCGCGCCCGGAAGATTTCACCCCGGCGATGACGCGAAACTCCGGGATGGGTTTCTTACTGGTCGCATCAAGCACATTCACGAGAATGCTCTTGGTGCCAGCGGCTTCGCGCTTCACAGGAACTTCAGCGGCTGGAGTGTCAAGTTTTGGTTCGGCTTCGTTGGCCGCGGGCTGGCCTGCGATCACGAATTTAGTTTCCGCCGTCGTCAGCCGCCCACTCCATTCACCTTTTGCTGGAAGAGTCCGGTGCATAAGACCGTCGTCCTGCCGCTCCCACGCCATGCCCGTCGTGAGAATGGATTCGTAACGCACGCGATAACTGCCTGGATCGGTCGCGGCCCGATTGCCACCGAAGCCTGCTCCAGCGGTGTTGTTCTTATCATCGAAGGTGAGGCTTTTCTTTGCCAGTGTCAGTCGTTCACCGGGCCGCAGCTTGTGGCGTTGGATGGGCGACATGCCCGTAAACCAAGTGCTCTTCACTTCGACATTGGTTCCATCTGTGCGAGCGATCTTGACCTGCGCGTCCTGCATCACGTCGGAACTGCCGAAGCGAATCTCCTTCTCGCTCACGTTCTCGACGAGCAGCCACGCGCTCACTTCCTGACCGAGTTTCGGCGTCGTGGTAGAGAACACTGCTGCGGCGCGCAAGCCATTCAGTGATTCGCCCCAGGCGGAGTCCGGCACCGCCGCGGTTGGCTTCATCCAATCCTTGAGCTTTCCCTGCCGCGCCAGTTCGTCGTTGCCGGGTTGGTAATCCGAATCGGGAAGCGCGACCGAGAGTTCCTCAATGCGCTGCTCCGTCTGCGCGACCGCTGCACGCAATGGCGCCACGTCATCGCCATCCAGAGTTGCGGCGAGTCCCTTGAATTTCGACACATGGTATGCCCGAACTTCCGCGCTGATGTCGGGCGCCAGCCCGGCCGTCATGATGCGCAGGGCGCGCTCGCGCAATTTCGCGTCGCCGGTGCGCAGCATCAGGTCGAGGCGATCCGAAAATTCACCGGCATGATCCTTGCGCAGCGCGGTGATGAAACGGTCCTCCAGCTTGAACAACTCGAAGGGGTCGCCAGCTATTGGCCCAAAGTAAGTTGCGTTACCCCGCCCAGGTGTGGTGTTCAAATACAGGTAGGACGCATCGCGCTCAGGATTAAAGTACAACCACGCCGCGCCCAACTGCACTTGCAACACTGCGCGACGACGACGGAACTGCCGCGCGTTGGCCGGATCGCGCTCATAGATTTCGGGCACCTCCTGCATCCGCTGCGTCTGCCTTAGCTCGTCGAGATTCACGCCCTCGAACATCTGCGCCTCCGCCGCCCACAGTGTTACGAGAGGAAACAGAACGACCATCGCGAGAACTGCGATTCTGATTTTCATGGCTGATTCAAGCTCAGGGTCAACTTACCGACACTTGGGCGCATGTTTTCTTAGAAAAGTTCGCGCAAACACGCTGTTCATCACTGAGTAATTAACGAAATGCCGGGCGTTGTTACACGACGCTGTGCCTACGCCCGGCTCAAGACGGCGACGAGATGCCGCATTTCCGCGTCCACGTCGCCAGCCGCATCGACGGTTTCGGCGATGGTTTGACGGAACAACTGGCGAAATTGCTTCCGCATTCGATGCACCGCCACGCGTGCTGCACGACCAACTCGTCGAGGTAACGCGACGTTCTTGACCAGGGTTCCCTTTGGAGATCAATCCGAAGCCGCGACCGCTTCCTTGTCCACAATCTTTCCATCGAAGAGCCGGATGGTCCGCTGTGCATCGCGGGCGTAACGCTCGTCGTGGGTTACAAGGCAGATGGTCGCGCCTTCGGCATGTAGTTCGCGCAGCAGGCCCATTACGGTATCGCCATTCTTCGAGTCGAGGTTTCCAGTTGGTTCGTCCGCAAGAAGAATTGACGGTCGGCCGCCAAGCGCGCGTGCCACGGCCACGCGCTGTTGCTGGCCACCGGAGAGTTGTGCCGGATAATGTTTCGCTCGCGGCGTCATCCCCACCTTGGCGAGCGCCTCATCGACGCGCTCGCGCCGCTCGTCGGCGGTCAGGCCGCGATAGGTGAGTGGCAACTCGACATTCTCCCACACGGTCAGGTCGCCGATGAGATTGAAGCTTTGAAAGATGAAACCAATCTCACGATTGCGCACGCGCGCGCGTTCGGCGTGATCGAGATGCTCCACCGGTTCACCGCGCAAACGATAGCTGCCGCTCGTGGGCGAATCGAGCAGGCCGAGAATCGAAAGCAGCGTTGATTTGCCGCACCCCGACGGGCCAGCGATGGAAATGTATTCACCGTGTTTGATTTCAAGTTGAATGCCGGACAGAGCGTGAGTCTCAACTTCATCCGTCAGGAACACTTTCGTGATGTCCGCCAGTTGAATTAAGGGTTGAGAGCTCACGGTATTTTAAGGGCGGTTTCAAAATCCTTTAGCCGCCAAAGTGGTAGGGCCGCGCTACAGCAGCGCCGCCCTACCCGAAACGGCAGTCCGGCTGCACTTTTAATGGAATGGCCACAGTTCAAGCAAACTTTCTCGTGCGAGTCCCACGCCGACATGTCGGAGAGAACGAATCCGAGATAGTTCATCGTTTGACGAGTGAATAGCGCGGCAGAGTCGAACGATTGCGACACGAAAGCCAATGTGGTGGTAACAGCGATGTTGATCGTCGCACAAGCGAACGGCGGATCATCATGGGGTGTTGGGCTTCAGTGAACAGTTCGGATCGCCGTCGGTGCTCGCCATCTGCTGGGCAAGACCAGACTGGGTGAATTGGTGGGCGCTTCCGTCGGCCAAAACCATATTGCCAGCGTTGACGTGGATGGTGTTGTCCCAGCTCGGATTGTCGGTGACTCTGAGCCGGGTGATAGGTCCGAAGATCGCCGAAGGTCCACAGCCCTCTCCCTCTTTTCCGAGCAGATTGCGATCACCGGCAATGTGCGCCGCCGGTCTCTCCGGCACGGCACCCGTCCCGACCACATAACTGATGGCCGCGTTCTTCAAGGTGCGCAACCCCGTCGCTGAATCCGAGAAATCGCTGGCGATTTGCTTCGCGCGGTCACTGGGGCAGTTAAGGATTTTCGGGGTGACGAGTTCGTTGGTCATGGTGATGAAGTGCTGCCAGTTCGTGTACTGCGCCTTGCTCCCGCCCTCCAAGACATCGACGGTGGAGGGAAACCTATCGTTGTGATCGCCTGCCCAGAGGGTGAAGGAAAGGCCGATTTGCTTTTGGTTGTTCAGGCACGCGGTGCGTTGCGCCTTCGCCTTGGCCTTCGCCAACGCCGGCAGCAACAGCGCGGCAAGGATCGCGATGATGGCGATCACGACCAGCAGTTCGATCAGCGTGAACCCGCCCCGCGTGGCAATGTTTCTTTTCATAGTCATACCTTTCGGATCGGAATGTTTTTTCGTTGTCATGTCATCGGATGGTGGAGTTGATGTCACTCATACCGCAGTGCCTCTATTGGATCGACTTGGGTCGCGCGTCGGGCGGGCAGCCAACAGGAGAGGAACCCGACGGCAGAGAGCAACACCGCAATGATGGCAAACGTGGCTGGGTCAGCCGGACTGACATTGAAAAGCTGACTTCGCATCAAACGACCGAGCGCCACGCCACCCACCAAGCCAACCGCAATTCCGAAGGCGACAACGGTCATTCCCTGGCGAAGCACCATCCGCAATACATGTCGGTGCTGAGCCCCCAAGGCCATGCGAATCCCAATCTCCTGGCTGCGCTGGCTCACGGCGTAGGTGAGCACGCCGTACAATCCAACGGCGGCCAGCAGCATGCCGAGCGCGGCGAATACTGACATCAGGAGAGTGGCAAAGCGCTCGCCAGCCAGCGAACGGTCCACGATTTGTTCGCCCGTGGCCACTCGGGTCATGACAAGTTCTGAATTTACTCTCTGAATCGCGGCGCGAATTGCCGCCACCATCGTGATGGGATTCTCCTTCGTTCGCACCATCAGCGCGAAACTGCCGACGGCAAACTCCATGTCGTACCAAGTGTAAGGCCGGTAGAGGATGGGGACGGCTGTTTCCCGCAGTCCATGCTGCCGAACGGACCCAACCACACCGATGATTCGGCGGGGCGTATCCGCCTTGCTATCAGTCGAATGGGGAACGCGAACGAGTTTTCCAACCGGATCCTCATTCGGGAAAAACCGCTTCGCCAAAGCCTCGTTGATCACCACCTCATCGAGCGTCTTTTCGTCGTCAGGCCCGGCGAAGGTTTGCCCCGTAATCAAGGGGATGCCGGCGGCGTGGAAAAAACTCGGAGTCACCAGCCAGATATTCACCGTCGGAGCCGTGGCGCCAGACAACTCGGCTTGGCCGTCAATCGTGATCCGCACGGGGTGCGAGAAGACATCGTTGAAAAGTTCGACGTGCGAGCCGCCGACTGACTCCACACCCGGCAGCGTGGACAACACTTCCAGCACGCGACGGAAGGTTTTCTGGTCATACAGCATTCCCACCCGGAAACTGAGCGTGTTCTGTTTCACGAAGCCCGGGTCCACTCGCAGGAGGTTCTGAAAGCTGGCGACGACAAGACCTGCCGCGACCAGCAGCACAGTCGAAATAGCGATTTGTCCGGCGACGAGTCCGTTCAGCCAGCGATGGCGAGTCCTTCCGGGGCTGGTCGAGCGCCCCGTTTCTCTGAGAAGCTGATTCAGATTTCCCCGGCTCAAACGCAGTGCGGGAGACAATCCAAACAGCAACGCCGCCAGAATGGCGACGATCAGTGCTGACGCCAGCACTGGCCCATCGAACGTCGAGCCGTGCTGAATCCCCAACGAATCTGGAGCGAAGCCTAACAGCGCCTTCCGGGAGCCAAACGCCACCAGCAATCCCGCAAGGCCGCCGATGACTGCCAGCACCAGGCTCTCGATGAACAACTGCCGCGCAAGCTGCCAACGAGTCGAGCCGAGCGCGCAACGGATCGCGAGTTCCTTGCGACGGCCCTCGCCTCGGATCAGCAGCAGGTTCGACACGTTCAAACTCGCGATGAGCAAAATGATCCCGGTCGCGGCATAGACAGTCACCAATTGATCCCGGACCGGCGCCAGCATCCATGTTTTGAGGTCGGTCACCTTCACGCCCCAGCCGCGATTGGTGTCTGGATGAAGCAGCTCCAGCTCCGCCGCAACCGTGCTGAGTTCTGCTTGCGCCTGCGCGACGGAGACGCCCGGCTTCAAAAGGCCGACGACATTGAAGAGTTGCCGATCTCGGGGATAGGTCAGTTGAGGGAGGTTCATGCGGACGAATGCCTGATCGAGCGGAGGCGCGTCCTGGGTCGGGGCGACGACGCTGGGCGGAAGAACGCCCACAATCGTCGATTTCAATCCGGTCTCGACAATGGGTTTCCCGAGGACGGCCGGATCGCCTCCGAATTGGTGCGCCCAAATCCCATAGGGCAGCATCACGCCGGATTCTGGCTCTTCGCCGTCCGGAAGTAGTTCACCCAGCAATGGCTTGAGGCCGAGCATCGGCATGAGGTTGGGCGTGACCCAATTCACGCGAGTCGATGCGGATTTGCCGTTGAACGTGAGGACTCCATCCCACTCCTGGAAGGCCGCGATGCTCTCGAACAGCGTGCTCCGCCGCTGCCAATCGAGCACATTCAATCCTGAACTCCGCGAGTCCGAAAGGCCCAGGCTGGGATTGACGGAAGCGATGCGGACCAAGCGATCGGGATCTCGATAAGGCAAAGGTCGCAGAAGCACCGCGTTAACCACGCTGAAAATCGCCGTGTTCGCTCCAATGCCGAGCGCGAGCGTGAGCACGGCCACGCCGGTGAAGCCGGGGTACTTGAGCAACTGGCGGAAAGCGAATCGAATATCGCGCAGAGTCGCTTCGCCAAAGCTGGCGCCCCGCAGGTCACGACACTCCTCGCGCACGCTCTGCACATTGCCAAAGCGCCGCCGCGCGGCCCGTGCCGCTTCCTCCGCAGACATGCCGGCTGCGACATTCTCCGCCGTGCGCAGTTCCAAGTGCAGCCGCAATTCCTCGTCAATCTCCCGCTTCACCGCTCGCGATCGCCCGAGCGAGCGAAGCCAGCGCCAGAAGAAGACAAGTGTTTTCATGGCGATTTCAGGCCGTTTCCAGCACCAGCGTGATGGCGCGGCTGACGCGTTCCCATAGCGTCGTTTCCTCCAGCAGTTGCTTGCGGCCCGCGCGCGTGAGCGAATAATACTTCGCGCGCCGATTGTTCTCGGACTTGCCCCACTCCGCCGCGATCCAGCCTTTCTCCTCCATGCGATAGAGCGCCGGATAGAGCGAGCCTTCCTCCACCACCAGCACGTCATCGGATCGATCTTGAATGCGCTGCGCGATGGCGTAGCCGTGCAGCGCCCCGGCGGCGAGCGTCTTGAGGATGAGCAAGTCGAGCGTCCCTTGAAGCAGTTCAGATTTTGTCGGTGGCATAAATTGACATTGACATAGATGTTCTAGGGGAATCATGACAGCCGCTTACCTAGATTGTCAAGGGGTGAGTTTTCCTTCCCGAACTTTCTGGAGACTGAAATGATTACGCCCGGCTCAACACCGCCACGAGGTAACGCATCTCCGCATCCACATCGCCAGCGGCATTCACGGTTTCGGCGATGGTTTGACGGAACAACTGGCGAAACTGCTTCCGCATTCGATGCACCGCCACCCGCGCCGCGCCCTCGGTCGTGCCCAAAGCCTTAGCAATCTGCCCATAAGGAATGCTGCCCCTGTCCGCCGTGAGCCATTCCTTGAGAAAGTTGAACTCCTGTTCTTTACCAGTATGTGCAAAATTTCGCTGAAGCCGCTCCAGCGATTCGTCCAACAAGGTCATCGCCCAACGGCGTTCGTAGAGTTCATCGGGTGTGAGCGGTGGTTCGGCGGCGAAGCGATGTTCTGCTGCCTCTGTATCCAATGGCAGTGGAAGATTTCCTCCACCCCGCTTCTGCGCCATGTCGCGATGCCACTCATTTGTCAGGAATCGTTTCATCGTAACGAGCAGGAAGGTGCGAAATCGTCCCTTCTCAGGCAGCACGACTCGAAGCCAGTCTTGCGCGAGCAGCCGCCCAAAAAATTCCTGCGTCAAATCCTGCGCGTCATGTGGCGAACGTCCCGACCCGCGTACGTAGGCGTAGAGCGGATACCAGTAGGCACGACAAAGCGTCTCCAGGGCCGCCGCCGAATCCGGCGACAACTTGTCCTGCGCCGCCAGCACCACCGACCAGCGAGTGGTCACGAAGAGCGGTTGTGGCGGCGCGTCTGGAGTGTCTTTCGGTTCCGACACGTCGTATTTCTAAATGAATAAAGAAAAGCGCGCGATTGTTACTGAAGAGAGAGTGCCAAGCCGCGGTTTGTGTAATCAGCGAATTCCACGGACGGCCGCACAGTGGAATAACCTGAAATCTCGCGAAGGGCTGGCGACAGTGAAGACTCGTATCGCATTACTTTCAAATCCCCTGTCGGGGCAACTGACAATTGGCTCGACGACGACGGACACCTCTCGACTTTGGAAAACTACGAACTTTATTTTGTCACCACACTGAAATTCGGAACTTTATTCTCCGCACACACCTATCCCCTGAAAACCGTCTATCAATCCGGCGAAAACAGCGACGGCAAAGCCACCTGGGGGAGCAAGGATGGTTCGCGCTTTCGCGCGAAGTAGTCCGTCAGACTGAAATTGTTCAAACCGCTCGGTAATTTCCGGTCATCAAGAACAGGATTCATTTACAAACTTTGTTGTCCCTTTACACCAAGTTCCCATCGCCGTACACAGTCCAGAACTTTATTCCCGAGTTCAGGACTTTATTCCCCACTCCACAACATTATTCCCCGCCTACAACAGAGGGATAAGGCAGCTTCTTGTAGAACAACTTTGTCGGACAGGTCCGAGCGACTGTAGTGAAGGAATAAAGTTTGTAACTACCTCTTCCATTTTCTCGAAGGAACTTGCTATGTGCGCAAAACGACCCGACGGAATGAAGTTTGTGATTGATCGTGAGCCGAATGCCGAACGAAGGAAAAGAGTTTGTAAACACGCCGCACGTGGAATCTATCGTTCGTCTCAAACCAGATTAGTACTGCTCCACGGCTTCGCATCTCACAATTCCCTCAGTTAAAGATAGGCGCTGTTGTCGAAGGCGAATTTCAGCAGGCTGTGGGTACCGTGCAGGTTTAGCTTATTGCAAATGTTTTGGCGGTGGTTGTCCACGGTCCGCACGCTCAGGTTCAGACAATTCGCGATCTCTTTGCTTGTGTAATCCTGGCCGACCAATTTTAGGATCCGCCGCTCGGAAGGTGTCAGGGTTTCGATTTGCGGCTTGCCCAGGAGCAATTGCTGCACGCGCTCGTTGCGGCGCTGACCGGCATCCCACATGATGGAGCTGAGAAACGTTTCACCGCACACCACTTTTTCGAGCGCTGCCAACACGTCGTTCACCGCGTTCTCTTTGACGACGTAGGCCCGGGCGCCGAGGTCCAGCGCAGCGTTGAGCATGTCTTCTTCCTTGTACATGGTGAGAATGACGACCTTCACCGGGAACGACAATTGGCGAAGAGCGCGGAGCATTTCCAATCCGTTCAGCCGTGGCATGTCGATGTCCACGATGGCGATCTCGGGCTTCAGACTCGCGACCAGGCGCATCGCGTCTGCGCCATCGGAGGCTTCACCGGCGATTCGATAGCGCGGATTCTCCGCAATCGCATCGCGCACGCCACGGCGCAGCAGCGGATGATCATCCACGATTAGTATGGAGACCTGCTGCAGCATGATGATGAACGGGAATTTCGATATTCAGGTTTGCGCCTCCTCCGGGCCGGGAATCGATTGTCATCTGGCCTCCAAGAATGCGCGCGCGTTCGGCGATTCCGCTGAGGCCGTAGCCAAAATCACTCGACTGCGAAGTGCGCATCGCCGCCACTTCGAAGCCACGGCCATTGTCCCGGATTGAGATGGATACGCTGTTCGTTAGCGCATCGGTCGTTCGCTTCTTGATGACAACGGCGGCTTCTGTCGCTGTTGAATGCTTGAGAACATTGTTTATCGCCTCCTGCACGATGCGATAAACGTGAATTTCTGAATCCTTGTCGAAGACGCCATCAATGTCCTCGACACGGCTGGCGAAAAGAATCTGGCTGTTGGTCGAGGCGCGACTGACGGTGGCTCGCAACGCCTGCGTCAGGCCCAGTCGATCCAACTGATAAGGCCGCAGGCCGTGCGTAATCTGGCGGACTTCTTCGAGAGCTTGTGATGTGGCGCCCGAGATTTCGCCGAGCCGTTCCCGAACAGTCGAATCGTCGGGCGGTCGTTGGAGCGCGAGAAGAGTTTGATTCTTGATCGCTAGCAGGACCTGCCCAAGACTGTCATGCAAGTTGGCAGCGATGCGTTGTCGTTCGTCTTCGAGTCGTTTCAAAATCTGCTGCGAAGCGGCGAGTTGCGCTGCCTTCTCTCGTTCCAACCGTCTGCGCAGAAGGTGAACCCACAGCAATGCACCGCTCAATACGGCGAGCAGCGCGCCGATCAATGCGATCGTGCGCTGCCAGGTCCACCAAGGTGGGCCGCTCAACACCTTCACATCCGCTGGAGTGCGCAGCCAGATGTTCAGCGAGGCAAGCGCGGCCTTTTCAGACGGGGTCATTCCAACAGGCAGAACACTGCTTTCACTGTCGCACACGCCGGTAATGCTGACCCGGCTGCCACGAATGATCGTCGCGAGCGCTCCCCGAGCAGCCGGCAGCGTCGCCGTGAAGATACGCTGCCGCTCGCGCAGTTCGAGGATGTGACTGTTGCCCACGGTGCGTTGCGTGAGCAAGTCGGCTTCGATGCGAATCAGAACAGCGTTCTGGCGCGTGCGCAGCGTGTCGGTCAAATCGAGCGTCACGGGTGCGACGCGGTGAATACCCGTCGCCGTGCGCACGAAAACATCCATCAACGTTCGCGGTTCATCCGCTGATGGGAATCCAATGACCTCCACTGAATCGCCAAAGTTGACTTGTGGCTTTCCGAACGTCTGCACACGAGCGCCGCCGGTCGCGTCCTGGACAAAGAAAGACTGCGCGTCGCGCAAAGTCACCTCGCCAACGAGCTTCACGCGATGGAGCGACGAAGGGTCCTCAGTTTCACGAGGCAAGTCCGCAATCGCACGAACAGGAATAGCGAACGGATGCGTCGGCGCGGACGCCACTTCTACAAAGCTGCGCGACGGAACCAGCAGAACCGGGTGCGCGAACACGCTTAGCGAGAGCACGCCTCGCACGCGCAATTTAGCATCCACGTAATGTTCCAGCTCGTGCGGCGCGTTACCAATCCAGACCGAAACCGGTCCCTTTGATCCCATGACGGAGAGTGTGCCATTGGACTGCACCGAGCGAACGACCCCTTCGAATTCGGTCCATTTGCCGTCGCGATCTTCCGCGATCGGGAAATGGATTGGCTCGGTGATGGGCGTTGGCATGGAGCGCCAGCCGAGTTCTTTGATCACCATCGGTGCCATCGTGGGGAGTGATTTGCCGGCGCTGAGAGCACCGCCGAGGTCGACCCATTGCCCGACCTGCAATTGGTGCCCGGGTTGGCAATCTTTGAGCGACACAAAAACCGGCGCGCTGCCTTCCTGCACGAACAGGCATTCGTGACCAAATACGCGCTCGCTGAAAGTGACCACGCCGCGCGTTCCGTAAAATCCGCTCAGGGGCTGCGCTGGTTGGTTTGCGTTTGTCAGCGCGCGAGTCGCAGACGCTCGTGGTGCATCATTCCTGGCGGTCTCAATGACTGAGATGTCGTCCGGCTGAGCGATCCAGATTCCGCCCGGCACCCAGGTTCCTTTTTCATCGAAAATCCCTTCGCACACGCCGTAAACATGCACGGGAACGTTGCGAGGGAGTTGCGAAAGCACGGGATGGCCGGCCACGGTTCGCAGTTGCACCTGAACTTTGCTGTCGGCGAATTCGAGAAACGCATTGTCGCCACTGGCTCCGGCGAACGTCACCGCGCCAGCCGCTTCCACCCACCGATAATTGTTCGCAGCCATCCACGTCGAATCGAACGAAACGCGCACAGGTTTCGGCAACGCTCCCGGCTCGCGGCGAAGCAGGTGAAGTTGTTCGAGCCTCAATGCGGATTCAAATGGCCGCGGCGTGCGAAGCCCGGAGAGATCGCCGGCTGTAAAATTCGTCCAGTACTCGCGCAGGATGCCGTTGGTCGCGACCAGAGCTGCGTAGCGGCCCTGGTTCCACGGAGTGAGATTGGTTCCGGGAATGACGGACTGCTTGATATTCGGTCCTTCCCAGGCGACGGAGAGATTGTCCCCGCCCGCCGTCTGTTCCTGAAGCGCTTCGATGTAAAAGCTCTGGCCGGTGTTCAACCAGATCGATTCGGAGCGCTGTGAAGAGAACTTCGACCATTCACGGGACTCGACCCAGGCGTAGCGCGGCAGGAATGCGAGCTTTCTAGCGTTCGAGGGATCAGCATCAAGACTCAGCCACAGCTCGGACGAATTGTCGCTGGCGATCCAAAACGTGTAATGGCCGCTCACGGGCGGTTGCAACCAGCCACTCATGCGGGTGAGATAATATCGCCCCTGATTCATCGGGGCTTCGAATTTGCGGCGCACCTCCCAACTTGAGGGCCGGTGAGGATAATCGGAAAACCTGGTGTGTACGGGGTAACAATTCGACGCGGCCACCGTGACCATTTCTCCCACGCGGAGTGCGTGCTGCTCCGCTGCGCCGTGCAACGCGACGGCATCCGTGCTGTCCTGAAGCACAACCAGATGGCGATTCGTGTCCACGAGCGTCACGACACCGCTCAGTTCAAACGCACAGCCTTTCACGAACGTTTCTTCAGAGAGACTGCGGAACTGAACGATATTGGTGACGAGCAGAGGGCGCGGCGGACGTTCGGCTGCAGCGAGAAATGATTGGCACGCACCGGCCCCGAATATGGCGGCCATCAAACCGAGCAGGCCTCCTGATCGCACCCGCAGTTTCATCTTAGCGCCCTATCTGTTCCCACAAACGCCAATCACAGCCGGGGAAGCCGGGATGTGGTGAACGCGGAATTGTTCCAACAATTCGGGCCACTGAATCAAGCGCAACGTGCGTTGAGGGAGTGAGTATTCATACTCATTTCCTGAGCATGGCTACTCATTCACAATGGGGCCTCCCCGTCGTTAACGTGGCGATGTTCCCCTGATGAACCGGCCAATGCCGGCTAACGCATTTGAGTTTTTGAGGACAAGCGATTGGAAGTTCGCGCAACAAAAGGAGGCAATTGGAAGACGGCGCTCTCATCGGCGTCGGACAGCACTTTGTAACCACAGCGCGGTGATGAACCATTCGTTGCCGCGGAAAAAGCACAACCAGAACAAACAACCAAAACAATGAACGACAAATACAAACTGCTTCGTGCGCTCGTTATCGTGGCGGCGGCGATCACACTCACAACCAACGCCCAGGCTTACGTGGGCAGCACGACTCCCAAGCTGCACGTCTCGGGACGCTTCCTCCAGGATACCAGCGGCAAGAACGTGCTGCTCCATGGATGGATGCAGCCGACTGAAACTTGGTTCAATGGCGAAGGGCAGCGATACAGCAATCCAACCGACTGGAACAACACAGCCAACGTCGCCGGCATGTTGAACTTCATGCGGGACGCAGCGACGGTCATGAGCGATACCAGTCCCAAATATGGCCGTAGCCACGGATGGTATGCCACGTTCGTGCGCGTCAATGTCGACAATCCCGGCGGCTGGACAGCCCAGGGAGGACTGGTCAACGCCAGCCAGTTCAACGGGTGGATCCAGAACTTCGTCGTTCCCTACGCCAACCATCTCAGGTCGCGTGGCCTCTATTTGGTGCTTTGCGCGACGGGGCCGATTAACACCCCCAATAACGGCACCCACAACGCGGGCCAGACGGAACAGCAGCGCCTGATCACCTTCTGGCAGACCATTGCCAACGCGCCGGGCGTTAAGAGCGTGGACAACATCATGTTCGAATTGATGAACGAGCCAGTGCAGATCGAAACGAGTTTCGGCGCAAACAACTGGGGCAGCGGCAGCGGGCCATATTTTCAGGCGTTCAGAAATTTCATGCAGCCGGTCATCAATGCAATTCGGAACACGGGCGCGGACAATGTGATCTGGGTTCCGTGCCTGGGCTGGCAGGGCGAGCCTCACGGTTGGGCTCAATACCCCTTCACCGGCTCAAACATCGGTGTTGCGGCTCATTATTATCCCGCTTACGGCAACGTTCATGACAACGCCACCGCGGTGCAGAATCTCTGGAACTCAAACTACAAGCCTGCCGCGGACCAGTGGCCCATCATGATTACCGAGTGCATGTGGTATCCAAACCCTGGCCAGGGATATGAGGACCTGTTCAGGGGGAGCACGGCCGGCTTTGGCAACGCGCTCAAGAATGCAATGGATAACCAGGGCAATGTCCAGTTTCTCGTCGGCTTTCTCGCCGATCATCTCGTCAATCTTGTGAATTCAACTCCGGCGAACTGCACCCTGGGTTCACACGAAGGCACGCAAGCGTATTTCGGCTGGCTTCCAACATACACCTGGGCGGCACCCACAGGCTCGGCTGGAAGCGGCGGTCCGATTGCCAATGGAACCTATCGCATCATCGCACGCCACAGCGGCAAGGCGATGGATGCCTCGGGCGCACAAACCACCAACCGAACCCAGATCATTCAATGGGCCTATAATGGCGGCAACAACCAGCGCTGGACAGTGACCGATCGCGGTGGCGGGCAATACAGCATCATCGGGGTCCAGAGCGGCAGAGCCGTTGAAGTCGGCGGTGGAGCGACCGCCAACGGTTCCAGGGTTCAATTGTGGGATTATCTTGGCCTGGCGCACCAGAAGTTCACCATCACGGCGACCAGCGGCGGCTACTATCGGATCACTCCCACTCACGCGCCTGGCTCCTGTCTCGATGTGGCGGGCGTTTCGACCTCCGACGGCGCGTTAGTTCACCTGTGGCAGTGGCTGAACGGAAACAATCAGCAGTGGGCATTTCAAGCGCCTTAACGCAACACGAACACCAATGCGGCAGCGGACTTTTCCGCTGCCGCGCTGATCTTCAGAGCAACTGACCATGGAAAGTTATTGGAAGAAGTATGTCTTCATCGCCTGCGTTTTGAGCTTGGGGCTGATTGGGTTCCGGGTGTTCAATCGCGCCGCGATTCTGCCCAAATCAGGTTCAGGCGAAGAGGCCATTTCCCCGGTAACCGGCACGGTCGCCGACTCTTTCACTAAAGCACCTCAGCACTGGCGATTGCCGAAGCCTTCTCTCAGGCAAGAGCCAGCGCTCGAAGCAGTCGCCGGCGCGCCAGTGGAGCCTCCAGCCGATCCTGACGAACTCCGCGAATGGGCAAGGCAACATCCTGAGAAGGCGTTGGCGTGGATGCGGAGCGCGGTTGCCGGTGAAGCGCGCGACATTGTCGTGGAAATCGTCTGCGCGCGTGTGGCTGAATCCAATCCAGCGGAGGCATTGTCCATCGCCGACCGCTACTCCGGCGGGTGCAGCAATCTGCTCGAAAACCTGGTTCAGCAATGGGCTGACCAGAACGAACCGGCCGCAAGGGCGTATGCCCTGAACAAACCGCCAGGCGAAGAACGCGATCGTTTGCTCGGCCGCGTGGCGTTCACCCGTTCGAAAAATAATCCCGCCGACGCAGCCCAGCTCGTGGCTGAATGGATTTCCCCGGGTGAAGTTCAAAATGAAGCCGCCCTCAGCGTTCTGCACCAATGGGCGTTGCGCGATCCCGATGCGGCGCTCGCGTGGGCGCAGTCGTTTTCGAATGACAACCTTCGCAATCGCGCTCTAAAGGAGGTGGAAGCCATGGTTCCGAATCAGGCGGAATGAAGACGAGGGAGAGAAAGGCCTGCCACAGAATTGAAGCTGCTTCGATTTTGAATGTCCAAAATTCGCGCCCGGCCGGAAGTATCTTTGTAGCCTGAAGCATGGCACCAGAAGATCTGATGCGACGTCTTGATGACAAGGACGCGGCGCAGCAGCGATTTCTTTCGCTGTTCCTGCGCAGCGAACGGGAGATTTTTCGTTACGTGGCCGCGCTGGTGCCGAACGTGGCGGACGCGGAGGACATAGTGCAGCAGACGGCGCTGGCGCTTTGGGAAAAGTTTGACGGGTATGATCCCAGCCAGCCATTCACCCCTTGGGCCTGCCGGTTTGCGCTGAACAAGACAAAGCAATGGATCGAGCGGCGACAGCGATGGCAGGCGCTGCTTGAGGGCGGACTTGCCGACGAACTGGCGCAGCGACGTGAGGAATTGCTGCCGGAAATTGAAACACGGCTCAAGCATCTCGAAGGTTGCATCAACAAATTGCCAACCGAGCAACGGTTGATGGTTGAGGGCTACTACTATCGACGCAGCAGCGTCGAGAAGCTCGCGGAAGAAACGAGCCGGACGGTCGCGGCAACTTACAAGACCCTCCAGCGGATTCGCCAGGCACTCCAAACCTGCATTGAGAACGCAGCGAAAGGGGCTGCCTCGTGAAGATTCCGTTTCCTTCACGCGAATTCGATGACGCGGTCGCGGCTGTGTGTCACGGGTTGGCTTCCGACGGACAAATACAGGCCTTGAATGAATTGCTGCGCAACGACGCGGCCGCCCGCGATGAATACGTTTTGCGGCTCGAACTGCATTCGCGGTTAGCATCGGACCGGGATCTTTTTGCTGAGATCCCCGAACCAATCGCGTCACCGGAAAACCTTCTTCGTCTTGAGCCTCGACGAAAGACGAGAGCTCGACGGACGAATTGGGTCATAGCACTCGCCGCCTGTCTTGCGCTGCTCGGCATTGGATGGTGGGTGCTACGACTGTCACGGCCGAGCGAGCGCCAGGGCGCGACGAGCAAAGCCGTGGCGATGTTGAATCGCGTCGCTGATGCGCAGTGGACCGAACGTGAATCTCCGCGATTGGGTGCACCGTTGGAGCCGGGTCTGCTGCGGCTTAGATCAGGCCTGGCGCAAGTCGTTTTCTACGGCGGTGCACGCGTTGTGATTGAGGGGCCCGCTGACCTCCAGATTGTTTCTCCGAGCGAAGCTTCCTGTCGGAATGGACGGCTCACAGCTGACGTTCCGCCGCAAGCACGCGGGTTTCGCGTCGGCACCCCACAGATGAACGTGACCGACCTTGGGACATCGTTCGGGCTGGACGTGAAGGAGCGCCGGACAGAACTGCACGTGTTCAAAGGCAGTGTTGAGTTTGAAGCGACTGCGGGCGCAGCGAAAAAGAGTCTGAAAGAAGGCGCAGGAGCCGTGTCAGAGAATTCGAATCAGCTGCAACTCATTACTGCCGATCCGAAAGCGTTCGCGTCGTTGTTCGATTTCCAGCTTAAGTCATCGGCCGCGGAGGTGTTGCGACACGAGCAATGGCGCGAGGCGGCCGGGCGCCTGGACGACGATCCGTCATTGCTTGTGCACTTTGATTTCGAGCAAACGGACCCCGCGGAGTGGCGGCTGCGCAATGCAAGCAGTCGAAAGGACGCAGCTGACGGCACCATTGTGGGTTGCCAATGGACCGAGGGCCGCTGGCCCGATAAGAAGGCGCTCGAATTTCGGAGCGTGAATGATCGCGTCCGGATTGATGTTCCCGGCGAGCATGAGTCGCTCACACTTGCCGCATGGGTTCGTGTGCAGGGCCTGGATCGTCAGATCAATTCGCTGTTCATGAGTGACGGCTTCGAAGCCGAGACAGTTCACTGGTCCGTTCGTCACGACGGCGTAATTGCTTTGACTGCGATCGGGGCCGAGCCGCGTGATTACCAGCTCTGCACAAGTCCGCCCGCCCTGACGCTCAACCAGTTCGGCCTCTGGGTGCATCTGGCCGTCGTGATCGACGGAGGCGCGAAGCAAGTTGTGCAATATCTCAATGGTGTTCCAGTGAGTGAGCACGCGTTGAACATCCAAGCGCCCTTCCGTGTAGGCGTGGCCGAGTTGGGCAATTGGAACGCCAAGGGATTTCCCAAGAACGATCCTTTCATGATTCGAAACTTCGGCGGCGCGATGGATGAGTTCTGTTTGTTTGGCCGCGCGCTGACCGCCGGGGAAATTCGCGCGCTCTATTCCTCAGGCAAACCACAGCCCGACCCGGTCATTCAAACTCGGAACTAAAACTCACAGCAGATCCATGAAAACAAAACTGTCGCTCCTCGCATGCGCTTCGATTCTGTCGAGTCCGCTTTGCCTAGCTCAGACGAACGAACCGATCATCGAGGACTTCAAGCCCTCGACTCTGAATCAGCCGGGCCAACAATATCCGCAGGTCAACTCCGAGCGGCGCGCGCGCTATCGCATCGTGGCGCCCGAGGCCCAAAGCATCAGCGCAGGGCGGACGAAATTGACCAAGGGTGAGGGCGGCGTTTGGACGGGCGTGTCACAGCCGATGGATGAAGGTTTTCACTACTACCATCTCACGGTGGACGGCGGAACCTTCAACGACCCCGGCACGCTGAACTTCTACGGCTCGACGCGTTGGGAGAGCGGCATCGAAATTCCCGCGCACGACCAGGATTTTTACGCACTCAAGGACGTTCCGCACGGACGTGTGCAGCAGGTGCTCTTCCCATCGAAGCTCACCAACACCGTTCTCGCACGGCCGGCTTACGTTTACACTCCGCCGGATTACGAGAAGGACACCGCGAAGCGTTACCCGGTGCTGTATTTGCAACACGGTTGGGGCGAGAACGAGTATGCGTGGTGGAATCAGGGCCGCGCCAACCTGATCATGGACAACCTGATCGCCGAGGGCAAAACCAAGCCATTTATCATCGTGATGACCTATGGCTTAACCAACGAAGGTCCAGGACCAGGCGCACGCCGCGGTGGCCCCGGTGGAGGCACAAACACAAACGCGGTTGTGACCGCGGCGTCCACAAACAGTCCCGGTCGCGGCCCGTTTGGCGGCGCACGGGGCGGTGCGAATCCCTTCGCAGGCGCCGCTGCGGTTTTTGAAAAAGTGCTGGTGGGAGAATTGATTCCTTACATCGACGCGAATTTCCGCACGCTGACCGATCAGCCCAGTCGCGGAATGGCCGGCCTGTCCATGGGCGGAATGGAAACCAAGTTCATCACCTTGAAGAACCTGGACAAGTTTTCGCACATCGGACTGTTCAGCGGCGGAGTCATCAACACGAACGATGTCAGCAACACAACCGGCTTTCGCGAGAAGGTGAAGGTCGTGTTTGCCAGCTGCGGCGGCCGCGAGAATCCCGGCAACATCAAGGCCAATCACGAGGCGCTCAATTCCATCGGCATCAAGAACACGGCGTATGTGTCGCCGGATACCGCGCACGAGTTCCAGACCTGGCGCCGCAGCCTATATCAATTTGCGCCGCTTCTCTTCCGCGATTGAAACCAAACGCAACTGACTCGGGAACCAACAACCAGGAACAACGCCATGAAAGCAAAACTCTCACTCCTTGCGCTCACGTCGATTCTCGGCGGGCAACTCTGCGTGGCCGATACCAACGCGCCCGCTAATGACTGGAAACCGTGCCCATCGAACCAGGCGGGCAAACAGTATCCTCAATACAACTCGGAAGGCCGCGTGAAGTTCCGCATCGTCGCGCCGGAGGCCAAGAGCGTGGGCTGCACATTCCGCGAGAGCAGTGAATTCAAGAAAGGCGACGACGGCGCGTGGTACGGCCACACGCGCCCGCTGGACGAGGGCTTTCACTATTACTCCATCAATATCGATGGGGCCGAGGTACCCGATCCCAATAGTCGCTACTACTTTGGCTCCAGTCGCTGGGGCAGCGCCGTGGAAATTCCGGCGAAGGACCGCGAGTGCTACGCGCTCAAAAATGTGCCGCACGGACATCTTCGCGAGGTGAATTACTTTTCGAAGTCGAGCGACAAGACGCGCCACATCTTCGTTTATACGCCGCCCGATTACGACAAGGACACAACGAAGCGTTACCCAGTGCTCTACTTGCAGCATGGCGGCGGCGAGGACGAAACCGGTTGGGCGCATCAGGGCTATACCGGCTTCATTATGGACAACCTGATCGCCGAGGGAAAATCGAAGCCGTTCATCATCGTGATGGAGAACGGCGGTGTCGGTGGTCCTCGGCCAACCAACGCGGCGCCGGCGGGTTCAGGCCCGGGCGGACGAGGCGCGTTCAACTTCAGCGCCTTCGAGAAGGTGGTGATCGAGGACCTGATTCCCTACATCGACGCCAACTTCCGCACCCTCGCGGATCAACCGCATCGCGCCATGGCGGGGCTCTCGATGGGCGGCATGCAGACAAGGAGCATCGCGCTGGCGCACCTCGACACGTTCTCGCACATCGGCGTGTTCAGCGGCGGCAGCATCGCGGTGACGAACATCACCGACATAGCCAAGTTCAAGGAGAAGGTGAAGCTCGTCTTCATCAGTTACGGCAGCAAGGAACTAGGCCCGAACACTCGCGGTGGCGATCCAAAGGCGAACGTCGCGGCGCTTAAGGAAGCCGGCATCAACAGCATCTTCTATGAATCGCCAAACACCGCGCACGAGTGGCTGTCATGGCGGCGCAGCCTGCACGAGTTCGCGCCGCTGTTGTTCAGGGATTGAACCGCATCGAAACGTTTGGAACCAACAAACATGAAAACTCACATCACACTCTTCGCGCTCGCGGTCGCTTCACTCTCCGCGTTCGGCGCGGACATCACCGGCGCGTGGAAAGCCGAGTTCAACACGCAGCGCGGATTGCAGAAATACACCTTCACGCTCAAGCAGGACGGAGCAAAGGTCACGGGCAAAGCCAGCGTTGAGCGCGAAGGGGAAAAGCGCGAAGCCGAGTTAGCGGAAGGCAAAGTCGAAGGCGACACCGTTACGTTCGTTGAACCGCTGAAGATTCAGGACAACGAGATCAAGATCACCTACACCGGGAAAATTTCCGGCAACGAAATCAAGTTCAAGCGTCAGGTTGGAGAGTTTGGTTCTGCCGAAGCCACCGCAAAGCGCGAGGGCGCCTCGCCCAAAGCCGAAGCGGCAACGCCAACTTCATCGACGAACGCGGTTGCGACTAACGCGACCGAAGGTGGTCGTGGCGGTCGCGGCTTCGGCGGACCAATCGAGTTGAAGCCGGATGACAAGGCGGCATTCCCAAATCCGCCAGAGGGTTTCGATAAGTCGCGCGAGGGAATAGAACACGGCAAACTGGAACGCGTTGATTATGAATCCAAGACGGTTGGCGCAAAACGCTGGATGCAGGTTTACACGCCGCCGGGCTATTCGAAGGAGAAGAAATATCCTGTGCTGTATTTGCTGCACGGCATCGGCGGCAACGAGCGCGAGGAGTGGGCCAAGGGCGGCGGTGTCCCTCATGTGATTCTCGATAACCTCATCGCCGAAAAGAAAATCGAACCGTTCATTCTCGTGCTTCCCAATGGCAACGCGACGACCAACAAACCATCCGCCAACGACGCAGGCGGAGGTGGCGGGCGCCGCGGCTTCGGCGACTTGACGGGCTGGGGGAAGCCTTTCGAGAACGATCTAATCAAAGACATCATCCCCTTCATCGAGTCGAACTACTCAGCGAAGGCCGAGCGAGAGAGCAGAGCGCTGGCCGGACTTTCCATGGGCGGCGGGCAGTCGCTCAACATCGGCCTGGTCAACCTCGACACGTTTGCATGGATCGGCGGGTTCTCCTCCGCGCCGAATACGAGTCCGGCCGAACAACTGGTGCCCGACCCCGAAAAAGCGACGAAGCAGTTGAAGCTTCTTTATCTTTCGTGCGGCAACAAGGATGGGCTGATTCGCATCAGCCAGAACGTTCATGCCTACTTGAAAGAGAAAAACGTGCCGCACCTCTGGCACGTGGATGAACATAATCACGACTTCCAGCACTGGAAAAAGGGGCTCTACAACTTCTCGCAACTCCTTTTCAAACCAACCACCAGGTAGCGAGGATTCAAGCGATCCAATAACTGCTGAACGTGAACCGGGATGCCATCGTAACCAAATCATCTCAATCGCATCTTCAATCCAGCACTGCTGACCCTGACATGAATAACCTGAGACACATCCTGATTCTTTTGACGGGAGGACTGATGGTCCTCAACTCGATGGCAGCGGACGTGCCGGATAGGCCGTTGCATGTGTTGTATCTCGGCCCGGTCACCGTCGGCGTTGGCGGTCGTGGCGGCGGCTTTGGTGGCCCGCGCACGAACTACGTTTATCTGCCCGGCCAAACGCTCGCGCCCGAGGCGATCTATTTCGATCATCGCGCGGATGCCACCGATCTCACCGAAATGTATCTCAAGCACTTCGATGCGGTGGTAATGATGCCTGACGCCGAGGTTGGCGCAGCCCAACAGAAGATGCTCAATGGTTTCAAGGGCGCCGGGAATGGCTTGATCAAATACGCCGATGGCAGGCGTCCGGCGGATTCGGTTCTGCGGGACGCTGTTCTCGGGGCAATCAGCAAGAAGGCCAAGTCAGACTGGGAAGCGTCGCTCGCCTCGCGTTCTGCGTTAAAGCGACTCGATGGCGAAGTGCCGAACTACGAACGTCGTCCCGAGGCGGTCAAGTATCAGGCTCCCCTTTCTCCCAAGGACAGCATGCGCTACACGCAAGTCCCGGCGGATTTCGATTTGCAACTCTTCGCCGCCGAGCCGGACATCGTGAAGCCGATCTACATGGCTTGGGACGAGCGCGGCCGTGCGTGGGTCGTTGAAGCGCGTGACTATCCCCACGGCCTCGTGCCCGAAGGCGAGCCAGGCAAGGCCGACATCAAGATTTGCGAAGACACCGACGGCGACGGGAAGGCCGACAAGTTCACCATCTTCGCCGACAAGTTGAACCTCGCCACATCGCTGACGTTCGTGAACGGTGGCGTCATGGTGTCGGAAGCGCGTCACATGCTCTTCCTGAAAGACACGAACGGCGATGATAAGGCCGACGTGCGTGAAGCGATTCTTCCGGGCTGGGGAACAGGCGATACGCATGCGATGCAGAACAATCTCGGTCGCGGCTTCGACAACTGGCTTTACGGCGCAGTGGGTTACTCAAACTTCCGCGGCAACGTCGGCGGCAAGGACCTTCAGTTCGGGCAAGGTGTGTTTCGCTTCAAGGCGGATGGCTCGGCGTTGGAATTTCTCTATCAGTTCAACAACAACACCTGGGGCTTCGGACAAAATGCGTATGGCGATGTCTTCGGCTCGACGGCGAATGGCAACCCGACTTTCTACGGCTATCTGCCTGCGACCATCTTGAACCCGACACAAGCCGGATTGGGACGGCGTGGTGGAGGAGGAGGCGGAGGTGGCGGCGGCGGTGGATTCCGCCCCGGCTATCGACTCGGCGACAGCAATATTCCCGAGGCCGCTGCTGCCACCGCCAATGTTCGCCGGCTTGCTTCCGCCAAGTCGATGGCTCCCGGAATGCGAATGCATCCGAACACACCGAACGTTCGCATGGTGGACAACTTCGGCGGCTACACAGCCGGCGCGGGCCACGCATTCATGGTGAGCGATACGTTGCCTTCCCGCCTGCAAGGCAAGGCGCTCGTCACCGAGCCGACCGCAAAGCTCATCGGCATCATGGACATTCAGCGCGATGGCGGAGGCTACAAAGCGCTCGACGGCGGCAATCTCCTCGCCAGCACCGACGAATGGATGTCGCCGATCTTCGCTGATGTCGGCCCTGATGGCGCGGTTTGGGTGATCGATTTCTACAGCTTCGTCATCCAGCACAACCCTACTCCGAGCACTCAGTCCGCGGGCGTTCAGGCCACCACCGGACGCGGCGGCGCCTACATGACCTCGAACAACTTGCGTGACCAGACTCACGGGCGCGTTTATCGGGTTGTATGGAAGGACGCGCCGAAGAGTTCGATCAAATCACTCGCCAAGGCCAAGACATCCGAACTCGTCGCCGCGCTCGACAGCGGAAACATGTTCTGGAGCCTCACCGCGCAGCGTTTGATCGTGGACAACAAAATGACCGACACGGCTCCGGGATTGAAGAAGCGCGTGCGTTCCGGCACCGGCGGAACTGGCGCGATTCACGCCTTGTGGTCGCTTGAAGGCATTGGTGCGCTCGACAAGGACACGCATCAGGCGGCCTTGCTCGACAAAGATCCCGCCCTGCGCCGCAACGCCGTTCGCGCCCTGCCTGCGACCGAGGCCGGCAGCAAGCTGTTCTTCAGCAGCGCGGTGGTTCAAGACCCGGACTTGATCACGCGCGAGGCTGCGTTCGTGAAACTTGCGGAGTTTCCCACCATTCCCGAAATCAAAACCGTCGTCGCTCAACTCTCCCGCGTTCCGGTCAACAAGGACGACGCGTTCCTGAACGACGCCCTCACCTTGCTTGGCCGCATCCACAAAGTTTCCGGCGTCGGCGAGAACGAAGTGAAAGTCACGGCGGGCGATCCGAAACGCGGTGAAGATTTGTTCTACAACAACCCCACGACACAATGCGCCGCCTGCCACACCGTCAACGGAAAGGGGGGCGACGTTGGCCCCATTCTCGATGGGATCGCTGTCCGCGCAGACAAGGCTTACATCACAGAGAGCCTCATGGACCCGAATGCCAAGCTCGCAAAAGGTTTTGAGAACCTCACGATTTCTCCCATGCCGCCGCTGGGAGTGATTTTGAAGGAACAGGAACTCGCCGACATCCTGGCGTTTCTCGACACGTTGAAAACTCCGCCGAAGGACGGCGTCACAGTGCCGGTAAAAAAAGCCAACCCGTTCGAATAGCGATGAAGAAAATTCTCTTTGGCTTCGTGGGCCTGTGTTGCCTTTTGAAGCTCGGTGCAGCCGACGCATTAAAACCGGACTCGGAGGGTTACGTTCGCCATTGGCTCATGCTTGCGCCCATTGCGCTTCCTGACGGCGAGACCTGCGCCGAGGCATTGCTGAAGGAACAGGTTCCACACGAGTCTGCGCTTCGTCCCAAGGCCGGCGACAAAGTCAAAATTGGTGGCAAGGAACTGAGCTGGCGAAACGTCACTGCCTCCTCCAACTACTTCGATTTCAACGAAACTCTGAAGTCCATCAATGACCACGTCGCCGGTTACATGGTCACCTACATCGAATGCGAAAAGGAGACGCATGACGTAATCCTGGCCGTGGCCAGCAACGACCAGGGGCGCATCTACTTCAACGGCGTGGATATCTACGCGTTCACCGAGGCCCGTCCTCTCATGCTCGATGCGGACAAGGGAAAGGTGACGCTGAAGAAAGGCATCAACGTCATCGTGTTCAAAGTGACCAACGAACAGAACAGTTGGCAGGGCGCGATGCGACTGCTCGAAAAGTCTGGCGCGCCGTTAAAAGACATCAAAATCAAATTGTCACCTTGAAGTATTTGCATATGCGTTTGCTCACCGTTTCGTTGCTGGCCACGCTCAGCTTTTTTCGAGTGTCGATTGCAGGCGAAACCAACGCTGGCTCGAACATCGGCCTGAAGTTGATGGCGGAAGGACTCAACGCGCCAATCGGGCTCGTTTCGATTCCGGACGGCTCGGGCCGCCTGCTCGTGGCCGATCAGGCCGGCGTCATTCATCTCCTCGACCGCGAAGGAAAGAAGTCAGACCAGCCGTTCCTGGATCTGCGGAGCAAAATCGTCCCGCTCGGAAAAGGCATGGAAGAGCGCGGACTTTTGGGTCTCGCGCTGCACCCGCAATTCAAGTCGAACCAGAAATTCTACGTGGTCTATAGCGCACCACGGCGAACCAGTGCGCCAGAAAAGTGGGACCACACCGAACGCTTTAGCGAATTCAAAACCGCCGGCGCTGATCTCTCCGCCGCCGATCCGGCTTCCGAGCGCGTCATTCTCGAAATCGACGAGCCGGATTGGAATCACAATAGCGGCCGCATTGCGTTCGGGCCAGATGGTTATCTCTATTGGACCGTGGGCGACGGCGGCGCTTACCACGACGTTGGCGATATCGCGCGCGGACGCGGCCATCCCCCCGAGGGCAACGGCCAGAAGCTCGACACATTGCTCGGCAAGGTGTTGCGACTCGACGTCGATCACGGAACGCCCTACGGCATCCCGAAGGACAATCCCTACGCCGATGGCAAACGAGGTTCTCCGGAAATCTTTGCTTACGGCCTGCGCAATCCCTGGGGCATGTCGTTCGACCGCGGCGGCAAGCACGATTTGATCGTCGTCGATGTCGGGCAGGATCGTTGGGAGGAAATCAACGTCATCGTCAACGGCGGCAATTACGGCTGGCGCTTGCGCGAAGGCTTCGATGGATTCGATCCCAAGAGCCCTCTCAAAGCGCCGACCAATGCCGTCACCGTCGGGGCGGACGGTAAGCCGTTCGTTGATCCTGTGTTCGTCTATAAGACGCTGCGCGGTCGCGGCACCGATCCCGAGTCTTACGGCGTCACCGTTACCGGCGGTTATGTCTATCGCGGCAAGGCGTTCCCGTTGCTCGCCGGCAAATACATTTTCGCGGACTGGTCGCGCAGCATGGCCATCGCTGACGGCACACTGCTGGTCGCGACGATTCCCGCGCCCGGTCCCGGCGTGCGTTGGGCGGTGCAGCCGCTCGCGCTGAAAGAATTTCCCAACGGTCGAATCAAATCCTTCATCTGGGCGCTGGGTGAGGATGACGACGGAGAACTCTACGTGCTGGCCAACGGAATCAACTCGGTGACGCAAACACGCGGCAAAGTTTTCAAGCTCGTGCCCCAATAGGAACAATATGAAAGCCATCACACATACCTGTTTGCTCTTGGCAACATTGTTTGTCGCCGGCGCGAGCGCGGGAGCTGCCGACAAGCCCGTGTCGCTCAAGGAGACTTTCAAAGATCATTTCCTCGTCGGCACGGCGGTCAATCGCAACATGGTCACAGGCGGCGCAGGGTTCCGCCGGAGCGCGGAGCAGAGCACCAAGGACGTTGCTCTCGTCAAGGAACAGTTCAACCAGATTTCGCCGGAGAACGATCTCAAGTGGCAACTCGTTCATCCGCGTGAAGGCAAGGACGGGTTCGATTTCGGACCTGCGGATGCATTCGTGAATTTTGGTTTGAGCAACAAGATGACGGTCGTTGGGCATACGCTGGTGTGGCACAGCCAAACGCCGAACTGGGTTTTCGCGGGGACGAACCCACCGCCCGCGTCGGCGACCAATGCTGCGCCCCCTGCGGCGAACACGAACGCGCCGAGTCCGGGCCGATTTGGGCGTGGTGGATTTGGCGGCTTTGGTGCGTTTAACGGCCCGCGTGCGTCGCGAGATGAGTTGCTCGAACGAATGAGCAATCACATTCACACGGTCGTCGGTCGTTACAAAGGCAAGATCAAGAGTTGGGATGTGGTGAATGAAGCGCTGGCCGACGGTAGTGGCACGAATGTGCTACGCAATTCCCTCTGGCTGCAAATCATCGGGCCGGATTTCATCGCCAAGGCATTCCAGTTCACGCATGAGGCGGACCCAGATGCGATTCTTCGCTACAACGACTATGGCTTGGAAAATCCCACCAAGCGCAAAAAACTCATCGCGCTGATCAAGTCATTGCAGGCGCAGAAGGTGCCCGTCCACGCCATCGGCTCGCAGGCGCATGTCAATGTCTCGACGACCTTTGACACGATGGATCAGTCACTAACCGAAATCGCCACACTCGGATTGCCCATTCACATCACGGAATTGGACGTGAACAGTGCGGCGGGAGGCCAGCGCGGTTTCGGAGCGGACATCGCTAACAACGCCGCGACAACTCAAGGCGGACTTGTCAGCGACGCCGACAAAAAACTAGGCGACGCTTATGCCGGAATTTTCCGCGCGTTTCTCAAGCACCGCGACTCCGTGAAGATGGTGACGTTTTGGGGAGCGAACGATGCGAACTCCTGGCGCGCCAACGGCAAACCGCTCCTGTTCGATGGAAACAGTCAACTGAAGCCCGCGTTCGATGCGGTGATTGCCGAGGCGAAAAAGGCTCCGAAGTAGCCGAAATCGTCCGATGAAACCAAAACTCCGATTGGTGGTGTTCAGCGGTTGGTTGTTGTTCGGCACGACGGTGCATTCTCAGGACACAAACTTCTGGATCTTCCTCTGTTTCGGTCAGTCCAACATGGAGGGCTTCCCCGGCATCGAGGAACAGGACAAGAACGGCGTGGACGAGCGCTTCAAAGTTTTCGCTACGGTGGATTTTCCGAAGCTGGAGCGAACCAATGGCAACTGGTATCGGGCCGTGCCGCCACTTTGCCGGCCGAACTCCGGGCTTTGCCCGGTTGACTTTTTTGGCCGCACGATGGTTTCGAATCTTCCGCCGCAAATTAAAGTCGGCGTGGTAAACGTCTCGGTCGCCGGCTGCAAAATCGAATTGTTCGAACAGGCGAGCTATCAATCTTATCTCTCCAACGCCGCGCCGTGGATGAAGAACATCGTCAAAGCGTACGGTGGCAATCCTTATCAACATCTCGTGAACAACGCGAAACTGGCGCAGAAAGCCGGATTCATCAAAGGCGTTCTCCTGCACCAGGGCGAATCCAACAACAACGACAAGCAGTGGCCCAACAAAGTGAAAGGCATTTACGACAGTCTGCTGAAAGATTTGAACCTCAAGGCTGCCGAAGTGCCGCTCCTCGCCGGCGGCCTCGTCCCCGCGGACCAGAAAGGTGCGTGCGCGAGCATGAACAAGATCATAGCCGAGTTGCCCCAGACCATTTCCACCGCGCACTTCGTTTCATCCGACGGCTGCGCCGGCCGGCCCGATCATTTGCACTTCGCTGCGGCGGGCTATCGCGAACTGGGGGCGCGCTATGGATTGAAGATGCTTTCGATCCTCGGCTACAAAACCGATGCGGCCAGATAACGCAACCTTGCTGCCAGCGAATGCCCAATCAACCAGCGCAAACGACTCCTGCCGACGGCGAACGCCTGAAGCCAAGTGAATACGTCGGCTACGCGCTCGGTGACACCGCTTCGAATTTCTTTTTCCAGACGTTCAACATTTTTCTCACCTACTACTACGTGGATGTGTGGGGCATCCCGGCGACTGCGCTCCTTTGGTTGATTCCATTGGTGCGGGCGTTTGGCGCCTTTGATGACGTGATCATGGGTTTGATCGCCGACCGGACCAACACCCGGTGGGGGAAGTTCAGGCCGTATTTGCTGTTTGGCGCAGTTCCATACGGCATTTGTGGTTACCTGATGTTTGCCGGCCCGGACTTCGGGCCGAATGGCAAGATCGCCTACGCGGCCATCACTTACGCGCTGATGATGGTGAGCTACACCGTGATCAATGTGCCCTATTCAGCAATGCTCGGCGTCATCAGCCCGTCGCCGCGCACGCGCACCGTCGCGTCCACCTGCCGGTTCATCGGCGCCTTCGGGGCGGCGTTCCTGATCTCGTTGTTTGTCCGCCCGCTGGTCAAACACCTCGGGGCCGAGAATGAGACGCGAGGCTTTCAACTAACCATGGCGATATTCGCCGTTGTGTCAGTGGTGCTGATCCTAATCACCTTTGCCACGACGAAAGAGCGCGTGACGCCGCCGCCTCAGCAAAAGACGAATGTGCGTGAGGAATTGGGCGAACTGTTCAAGAACTGGCCGTGGGTCGTTCTGCTCATCACGTCGATCTTCTCGAACGCTTTCTCGGCGCTGCGCTCGGGCAGCACCATTTTCTTTTTCAAATACGTGCAAGGTTACGACTCCAGCCCGGTCATCTGGACGCTGGATCGCACCACCTTGTTTCTCGCCAGTGGGGCGCTGGGATTGGTACTGGGCACGATGTGCCTTGGCCCCATCGCCCGCAAGGTGGACAAGAAATATTATGCGGCCGGGCTCAGCCTCGTGACCGGACTCTGTTTCCTGGCCTTCTTTTTCGTTCCCAAGGGACAGTTCGAGTTGATGATTGCCTTGAACGTCGTCGCGCAGTTCTGCGCCGGCCCAACCTCCGCGCTGACATGGGCGCTCTACGCTGATGTGGCGGACTACGGAGAGGTCAAATACGGGCGACGTTCGACTGGCCTCATTTACTCAGCCTCACTATTCTCGATCAAATCAGGCATTCTTATTGGGGGCTTCCTCGTTCCGCTCTTCCTGGCGCAGTTTGGTTATGTCAAAGGCGCGGCGACCCAGACCGTCCATGCGCTCCTCGGCATCACCATTGCATTCTCGCTCGGTCCTGCCTTGTTCGCGCTGCTCAAGGTCGTCGCGCTGATGATTTACCCGCTCAACCAAAAGCGCGTGGATGAAATCGAACATGCACTGGCCGCGCGCCGTGGCGCTCATTCGGAAGTCAAACCCGCATGAACATCCACAATCCTATCCTTCGCGGCTTCAACCCCGACCCATCCATCGTGCGCGTCGGCGATGATTATTACATCGCCACCTCGACCTTCGAGTGGTTTCCCGGCGTGCAGATCCATCACTCGCGAGATCTTGTCCATTGGCGGCTGCTGACACGCCCACTCAATCGCGCCAGCCAGCTCAACATGCTGGGCGATCCTGATTCGTGTGGCATCTGGGCGCCGTGCCTCAGCTACGCCGACGGATTGTTCTGGCTCGTCTATACGGACGTGAAGCGCTTTGGCCGCGCGAGTGTCGCCGGCGCGAGCGGTTCGTCGATGCGCGACTTTCACAATTACGTCGTTGCCAGCGCGCGAATCGACGGCGACTGGTCCGACCCGGTTTATCTCAACAGCAGCGGCTTCGACCCATCGCTGTTTCACGACGACGATGGCCGGAAGTATTTGCTGAACATGCTGTGGGACCATCGTCCAGGAAACAATCGCTTCACCGGGATTGTTTTGCAGGAATTCTCGGTGACAGAGGGCAAACTCATCGGCGAACGGGTGAATATCTTTAAAGGCACGGCGCTGGGCTTCACCGAAGCACCGCATCTCTACAAGCGCAACGGCTGGTACTACCTGCTCACGGCTGAAGGCGGCACCAACTGGAATCATGCCGTCACGATGGCACGTTCGCGCAACCTCACCGGCCCGTACGAACTGCATCCCGACACGTACATCATGAGCTCGCGGAACCAGCCTGATGCCAAATTGCAGCGCGCGGGCCACGCCAGTTTGGTCGAGACGCAGAACGGCGAAACCTACATGGCCTATCTCGTCGGCAGGCCGCTGCGCGAACGCGGTCGTTGCACGCTCGGTCGCGAAACCGCGATTCAGAAAATGATTTGGGGCGTGGATGATTGGCTGCGCACGATCGATGGAGAAGGCGTTCCCACTGTCGAGACGCCAGCGCCCGGATTGCCTGCAGATGAATTTCCGTCCGCGCCCGTGCGTGAAGATTTCTACGGGCCTGAACTCCCGATAGATTTCCAGTGGTTGCGAACACCGCATCCGGAAGAGATTTTTAGCCTGACTGCGCGCCCGGGCCATCTTCGGCTCTTCGGACGGGAAACCATCGGCAGTCTGTTTCGCCAATCACTTGTTGCCCGCCGCCAGCAATCGCACTGCTTCAGTGCGGCCACGGTCATCGAATTCGATCCGGAACACTTCCAGCACCTCGCTGGCCTCGTCTGCTATTACAACAGCACGAAGTTCCATTACCTCTACCTCTCGCACGACGAAACGGTCGGCAAACACCTCCGCGTGATGTCTTGCATCCCGGACTTGCCGCAGGCCGACGCCTTCACGTCACTCATTCCAATTCCCGCTGGCAAGCCCGTGCATTTGCGCGTCGAAGTGGATTGCGAACGAATGCACTTCGCCTATCGCGTCGAAGGCGTCGACAATGACTGGCATTGGCTGCCGCAGCAATTTGACGCCAGCGTTCTCTCGGACGAATGTATTGCTCCCGGCCAAGCCCATTTCACCGGCGCATTCGTCGGTATGGCTTGTCAGGATCTGGCGGGAACAGGCAGGCCGGCGGACTTTGATTTCTTCGAATACGAACAAAGAACTTTTCGGCACGAAGGTCCTTGCTTAATCCCAAGACAAGAATAGGTCGAGTGCGACGCGAGTTCGGGACTTTATTCTCCTGTTCGCAACTTTATTCGGCAGTTCGGGACTTTATTTTACGTACACACACAATTCCTCAGGCGAGCCGCACTCACTCGACCGTCACGGATTTGGCGAGGTTGCGCTTTCCAGCACAGTGGGATCCGAAGCTTGGAATTCACGTGACTTGAAGTCGCGGC
>JADMIO011460603.1_pt1 | contig 66221 bp, 46 predicted proteins | sample 8958161 | NCBI WGS metagenome assembly JADMIO01 (sample SAMN16585339, study PRJNA669376) | soil metagenome | isolation source: Crop rotation soil | place: USA: Cullars Rotation, Alabama | collected 2011 | reverse complement strand
CGCGACAACTTGTCCACGTGGAATTCTAAGCTTAGGATCCCAATGTGCTGGAAAGCTCCGCCGCTGGCGACGATGGCGATGCTGCCCAACGTGAAGGTCGTGCTGGGAGTGAAGATCTCCGCCAGCGCCGAGTTGAGCACTCCGTTGCCATTGGTGTCGGCGGCCGCGGGCACGCCCTGCGTCGACGCGGTGCCGCTGCTGGCGTTTGGCAGCGACACATAGACGGGCAGACCCGGCCAGCCGTTGGCGGGAATGGCAACGTGCGTGTAGGTGCCGCCGAGCAGGTCGCCCCAAGCCGTGGCAGTGGACGCGCACACGGCAAGAATCGTCAACAGGATGGTGCGTATCATGAGCGTACTCCGGGCCGGTCAGGTCGCTGCAAGTCGTCGAACGGCTTTCAAGAGACTCGCTTGCGGCGCCAGCGGCACAACAGACAAGACGTCATGCCGAGAGCGAACAGGGCCATCGAGCCCGGCTCGGGCACGACGAAGGTCGCCAGGCGGAAGCCTTGCTCATCGGTTTCGAAACTGCCGTCGAACGGGCCGTGGTTGGTGGGGGTCGACTTGTTCAGCGTGAAGACGTCGTTGCGGTTCCACGAGCCGCCGCGCGTCCCGCGGGTCGTCCCCGAGTTGAACAGGCTTTCGTTCCATTCCTGCACGTTGCCGCCTTGATCGAGCGTGTTGTAGAAGCTCACAGCCGAGCCATACGATCCCACGGGCGTCAGGTAATCCTGCGCGGCGTTGAAGGCGGGCGAGCCGGTCACGGCGTAGCCATCGTTGGCGCCGTTGGCCAGGCTGTCGTCCTTGTAGAAGTTGGCCGAGTTGGCGGGGACGATCGCGCCGGGGGGTTGATCGGAGACCGGGCCCACGTTGCTCTTGGTGGGGAACGACCAATAGTTGCCCGAAACGCCCCCTTGCGCGGTGGTGCGCGGATCGTAGTAGGCCGCCTTGTACCATTCGTCTTGCGTGGGCAAGAACCAGGTAGCCCCCGGATTGCGGGAGATGCTCAGACCGCCGGCCGGGTTGGGGACGGCGCTGCCGATGGTGTAGGCGCCGCCCTCGGTGGTGCCGGGGCCCGACTGCCCATTCTGCATCCAGTTTGCGAAGCGGATGGCGTCGTACCAGGAGACGTCGATCACCGGATCGTTGGCCTGCCCCGCTTTGGTCGAGTACTTGGTGCCGGCAATGTTGCCCGAGGTGAAGTTGATCCCGCCCACCGCCAGCGTGGTCATGTTGGTGGAATACAGCGCGAGGGTGTTGGCGCCGTTGGGATCGACGTCGTTGAGAAAGGCGGTGTACTGGGCGTTGGTCACCTCGTATTTGCCGATGCGATAGTCGTAGCCGACGGCGCCAAAGCCGGTCGCGGCATCGGCCGCATTGCCGGCATTGCCGACCGGCACGGTGACGTAGGAGACGAGCGATGCCGCGGGGGCCATCGGTCCGTACGCGGCCAGTGCGAATACTGCTGCCAGCCAAACGATAAACTGTGTTGCACGTTTCACCGAAGGTTCCTCAATTATTTGAGACAAGTGCTGGTTGCGTCTTCAAGTTGATAAGCAGCGGTTAACTCGCCGGTTGGGGGCGAGGTCGGGGCTGACGGCTGCGATCGCTTTCGCCAACACCACAAGATGGCGCAGGCCACGATCGCCAACGCGCCGGTGCCTGGTTCGGGAACGGTAGCCACGCGGAAGCCGATGATGCCCGTGGTCGTCGGATCGGACGAGTTGCGAACGTAGGAGGCCGACTCGCCCGTGTTGATCTTCTCCCAGTCCCCACCGCGCACGCCGCGCTGCGAGCCAATCAAGGTTTCGTTCCACTCGTAGACGTTGCCCGCCTGGTCGAACGTGCCGTAGAAGCTGCCGGAATGCGTGTAGGCGCCCGCGTCGGTCAGGTAATTCTGACTGAAGTCGTCGGCCGTCGATCCGGTGACGGCATAGCCGTCGTTGAAGCCGTTGGCGACGCCGTCATTGCGGAAGATGTTGGCGACGTTGTTTTGGATGCTGACGGCGCCCGGCGGTTGGTCGGAGTTGGGCAGGTTGTTGCTGCGGGTGGGGAACTGCCAATAGTCGCCCTCGGGGCCGCCTTGTCCGACGGGCTGGTGGTAAGCAGCCTTGTACCATTCGTTCTCCGTGGGAATGAACCATCGGGCGTCGGCGTTGCGCGTCACGGCGTTCAGCGCCGCCGCAGTTATGGCGCCGTTGAGCGTGTAGGCGCCGTCTTCGGTGGTGGTCGCGTCCTGCGGGCCGACGGGCTGGCCGTTGTGCAGCCAATTGGCAAAACGGACCGCGTCGCCCCAAGTGACGAAACTGACCGGATGGTTGGGTGAATCGATGACGCTGTAGGTGTAGCCGCCGGGAACGCCGTCGCGGGAGATGCCGGCCCCGGTGTAAAGCCCGTACGTGTCGCTGGCGGCGACCGCGTTGAGAAACGCGGTGTATTGCTCGAGCGTCACCTCGGTGGTTCCGATACGGTAGTTGTAGCCCACGCCTCCATAGTGCTGATCGCCGGGCGTGAATAAGTCGCCGTCGGCAGGGTCGTCGGCGTTGCCCGCGTTGCCGACGGGCACGGTGGGAATCGGCACTGCACAGGCCGCGTGCAGCGCCAACAGTGAACATGCACAGCACAGAATTGCTACCTTCGGGATGCACTTCATCAGCGTTCTCGTGCAGAGGGTGCGTCAAGAGACTGCCAACGCGGAGGCGAGCAGCACGTCTTTCGAGGGATGGTGGCGCGGCGCCGCACAAAACGGCCGCCGAGCAGGCAAAGTCGCCAGAACTACTACTGCCGACCAGCCGTCTTAGTACGCGCGGGAAATTGCTAATCGTTAGATATTTCGTTGCGATCGCGTTTTTTCCTGGTAAAAATCAAAAGCTGACAACTCCCCGCGCCCGGCGTCGTCGTTTGCAAGGGGCCTGGGTTGTCGGTCCGAAGCCCACCCTCGACCCGCTGCGACGCATTCGATGTCTGACCAGCCCCCCGACGCCGACGGGAACGGCCAGCCCGCGGGCGCCCGCGTCGGGTAGTGTCTTATCAGTGTGTTGCTGGCCGACCTGATCTTTTCTATCCACATCTAGCCGCCTTACTCAAACAGCATTCGTTGGGCCTCTGGTGCCTCATATTTGCGGCGCACAAAGCGACCGAATAGGGGGACTGCGAACGAGTATTTCCCGTGCCGATTTCGGTAAACGAGCCCCTTCTCAATAAGGCGTGGAAGTATCTGACTCACGTCGCCGCGCAGGAACGGCTTGATGTTCCGCTTGGACTCCCTCGAAGCGTCCACGACATCGGAGATCGTAAATTCCGACTCGGCGAGGTCCGTTTGGGCCACGCAATACAACATGTCGCGTTGCCTATCGGTCAGCGTCTCCCACCTAGCATTGAAGAAGTCCGCATCCAGCTTGCGCATGATTGATTCAATGGGGATGTTTTTCGCTTTCGGGTTGGACCTCATGAAGTCGAACGTTTCGCGGCAAATGAATTGCAGGAAATATGGATACCCGTCAGAGTATTCCATGATTGTCTTGATCCCGCTCTCAGTGAACGTCCAGTTGTAATCCTTCAGCGGCACGACGATGGCTTCGCGCGATGAGCTGCTAGAAAGGCGGCCAATCTCCTGAACCGAAAACATCCGTTCGGCATAGGTCCGCGAAGCCACTAGCCGGGGAAATAACGTCGGCAGGCCAGTTAGCAGCAGCAAGAACCGCACTCCCTTTCGCTGGATTGACTGGAACGCTTCGAGCAGAAGCGCGAGCGGATACTGCTCTTTTTCTTCGCGGTCGGAAACAACCTGGGCTTCGTCGTAGGCGAAAATTATCCCCTTAGCGCCCTTCTTGCTGGCGTTAGCCCAAACAAGCTCCAGCGCGGCCTTTAATTTGTCCACCATTAAGCCGGGCTGCGCTTCCAGAAACGTCCACAAGAAGCCAAAGTCGAGGCTCCGCCGTTCGCGCTCGCCGGCCTCAAATCCGAGCCCATGCGCTGCCACGGAAACGGTAAGGGTGGACGAATAGAGCGACAGATCGGTAAGCAGTCGCAAACAAAGATTGCGCTCGCTCAAAAACGACGATTCTGAAAAATCCGAGCCCACCCATATCCATCCCTTCGACTGGGCAAGTGGCTTGAACTTGTCATCCATCAGCACCGTTTTTCCGACCCCCCTGAGGCCCGTGAGTATCACGTTATTCATGATCTCTGCCTGCTCTAAGCATTTCGAGAACTTCTCCACCTCGCTCTCGCGGCCAGCCAGGAACGGAGGGGAATGGCCCGCGCCTGGGCGATACGGGTTGGTTTCGTAGTCCATTTGTCGCGCCCTTTTGAAATTATGAGTCGTCACGCCTTGACATAATATTACGCTATAGAGTAATCTTATGTCAATGGATGTGCGATCATGCTTATGCAGGGACCGCGAAAATGCCCAGAAGAACGAAGCTTCGCCCCAGGTGGTTGCCGTAAGGCGAAGCGCAAGAGGCCCGGAGGGGCGAGTGAAAGCGGGGCCGGCTGGTAACTGGATTCCCGCGAGTAGCAAGGCGACCGTTTTTTGACAATTCGGCCGTAAAAAACGCTCGGCAGTCGCTGGTAACGGCTGCCGAGCCAACACAACCCAGCAGGCTAGTGCTAGGTCGCATCGCAGCACCATCATAGCACGCCTGCGCAAGACTCGGAAGGTCGTGCGATGATGATTGCCTGTGCCCATGCGACAACGAAGCGCTTTGGCTTCGACCGCAACCGTAATCCCCGCGTCCGCTGCTGCATGTGCGGCAAGACCTGGACGGAGCGCCAGCAGTCCAAGCTCTTGGGCGAGATGCGCGTGCCCGTTGAATCGGCCAAGCTGGTTCTCAATCTGCTGACTCAGGGATCGTCGATCCGAGCGGCCGAGCGCGTCACCGGCATCAACCGCAACACGATCTGCAAGCTGGTCGTGTTCTTTGGCGACGCCTGCAAGCGATTCCTTGACCAGCGGATGCGCGGCCTCACACTCGCCCATCTGGAATTCGACGAACAGTGGACGTGGGTTGGCCGCAAGCAGTCGCGCTTGACCGTCAACGAAAAGGCAGAGCGGTCCGACGTGGGCGACGTGTATATCTGGACCTGCATCGACAAGCAGACCAAGCTCATGCCCGCGTTCATGCTGGGCAAACGTTCGGCCGACAACGCGCGGCGGTTTATGCGGGACGTTGCCAGCCGCCTCACGTTCCCCAAGGCATCGGCCAGTGATGCCCGCGACTTCAAGCCGGTGAACTACACGCCAGTCACGCAAGTTTCGACCGACGGATTTCAAGCCTACCCCGAAGCGGTTGACCTGGCGTTCGGTCCCTACGTCAAGTACGGCACCATCGTCAAGGATTTTCGCAATGCGTCGATGATCTACACGCCGTCGGAAATGGTTGGGGTGAAGCGGAGACGTATCCGGGGAATTTCTGAGCGCGACCAACACACCATCACGACCAGCCATGTTGAACGCCTGAACGGCACACAACGGGTTTTCTTGAAGCGCCTCAATCGGTTGACGCTTTGCTTTTCTAAGAAGCTCCGCAATCTGGAATGTGCATTCGCCATGTTCGCGGCCTACTACAACTTTTGTTGGCAGACCCGAAAGCCGGGTAAGTCGGGTGCCAAACGGGCGACGGCTGCTATGATGGCGGGGATTGCTGGTCATGTCTGGAGCTTCGACGAACTGTTCGCTACCGTTCTAAAAAGGGAGTGGTGAAAATGTCCACGTTTTACCAGTTGCGAGACGAAGCCGGTTATGTGCGAGCGAATTCCTACAACCAAAACCAAATGCTGTCGCGTCTAGCGGGTGCGGTTGAAGAACTTTGCAAGTTGTGCGATCAGCAGAAGTCCGAGCTAGAGCGTCTCCAATCCCAAGTCTATAACCTTCAGCAGTCGCGGCGGGCTTAGCCGCTTATCCGCAGCCCTCGATCCGGCCATCCTTCCAGAAACGCCGCTTGCGCGGCCCTTAGAACGTCCTGCTGCGCATAGAGCGCTCCAAGCTTGTCACGCAACGCCCGCTCGGCCTTACAGAAGGCAGTTCGGCACCGCCCGGGATCGGTTACATCCCCGGCCTGAATTTCGACCAGCAAAGCCAGCAAGTCGTCATCCATCCGAAAAACCCAGCAACACACTATTCAGACACCACCCCGCGTCGAATCGCTGACCGCGGAATTCCTGGAATGCCGCCCGCGGCTGCGTCGCGCGGTGCAGATCCGGCTCGACCAACGACTGGTGGGGCGCGTCGATCCCTCCGACGTGCTGCAAGAGGCCTTTCTGGATGTCATGGCCCGAGCTGGTGACTACAAGGGGGACGGGGCGGTGCCGGTGTATCTGTGGTTTCGTTTCCTGGCGCTGCAGCGACTGTTGGCGATCCACCGCCGCCACCTGGGCGCCAAGATGCGAGATGCGCGGCGCGAGATCGCGTTGGGCGACATCGACACGCCGGAAGTGAGCACGCGCCTGTTGGCCGGCGAATTGCTCCCCTCGCTGACCTCGCCCAGCTCGGGCCTGGCGCGGCAAGAGCGCGAGGCGCAGTTGACGGCGGCGCTCGAGAAGTTGCCGCCGGCCGACCGCGACGTGCTGGCGCTAAGGCATTTCGAGGAATTGAGCAACGATCAGGTGGCCCAGGTATTGTCGATCAAGAAATCGGCGGCCAGCGCCAAGTACGTGCGGGCGCTGGAGCGGCTGCGTCAGATTCTGCTGGAGGTACCGGGTTTCTTCGATTAGCCTCGGCGCGGGAAGGGCCGTCTGGCTTAACGCCTGGAAACTGCGATTTTGGCCACGATGAGCGACGCCCACTTCACTGCCGGTTCAATCGACGCCTTGGTCGAGGAGTTCTCGCGCCGGCTGCGGGCCGGCGAAGCGCCGAGCGTCGAGGAGTTTGCCGCCAGCCATCCCGAATGGGCGGCCCGGCTGCGCGAGTTGCTGCCCACGGTGCGCGATCTGGAGGGCCTGCGTCAGCGGCACGATGCGGCGGCGCGCGGCGCGGACCTGGTGGGCCGGCAGATCGACGATTTTCGGGTCATCCGCGAGATTGGCCGCGGCGGAATGGGCGTGGTGTACGAGGCGGTGCAGGTGTCGCTGGGACGCCACGTGGCGCTCAAGGTGCTGGCCGAGCAGCGCGCCGCCGACTCGGTGCTGCGCGAGCGCTTCCGCCGCGAGGCGCGCGCGGCGGCCGCCTTGCACCATACCAACATCGTGCCGGTCTTCGGCGTGGGAGAAGCCGAGGGCCTGAGCTACTTCGCCATGCAATACATCAGCGGCCGTGGTTTGGATCGCGTGTTGGAAGACGTCCGCGCGCGGCGCGGCGCCGCGGCCGCCGACGCGCGGGGCCCGACCGAATTGTCGCAGGCCCAAACCGACGCCTGGCAAGTTTGTTCGACCGCGCATGGTCGCGCGCACCTTGTGCCGACTCCCAGTGAGCCATCGGTTGCCTCTGCCGGCGAGGGTGCCCAGCGCCTGGCGACAGCCCAGACATCGCCCCCGCCCCCTGCGCCAGAGAGCAGCGCCGGCCGGCGAGCGCGGCACGAATATGCCCGCGAGATCGCCCGGCTCGGCGCGCAGGTGGCCGACGCACTCGACTATGCCCACCAGCAGGGGACCTTGCACCGCGACATCAAGCCCTCGAATTTGCTGCTGGACTCCGACGGCACGGTGTGGGTGACCGATTTTGGCCTGGCCAAGTCGCAGGACAGCAGCCAGTTGACCGAGACGGGAGACATCATCGGCACGCTGCGCTACATGGCGCCCGAACGTTTCGGGGGCGAGTCGTTGCCAGCCAGCGACATCTACAGCCTGGGACTGACGCTGTACGAAATGCTGACGCTGCGGCCGGCGGTGGACGAGGTGGACCGGGCGCGGCTGGTCGACAGCGTGTTGCACGATGCGGTCGTGCCACCGCGGACCGTCGACGGCCTGATTCCGCGCGACCTGGAGACGATCGTGCTCAAGGCCCTGGCCAAGGCGCCGGCCGATCGCTTCAACTCGGCGGGTGAAATGGCGGCCGACCTGCGGCGGTTCTTGAACGACGAGCCGATCCGCGCCCGACGCCTCGCGCCCGTCGAGCGGCTGGCGCGGTGGTCGAAACGCAACCCGGGCATCGCCACGCTGGCCGTGGCCGTGCTGTTGCTGTTGACCACGCTGGCCATCGGCGCCACGGTGGCGGCGGCGCGGATTGCCGCTTCGCGCGATCGTGAAGTGGTGGCCCGCACCGCGGCGGAGGAGAACGCTCACAATGCCGAGCAGGCCGAAGCCCGCGCGCGGGCCGCTGCCGAGCGCGCCCTGGTCGAGGCGAAGACCGCCGAACAGGTATCGGCCTTTCTGGGACAAATGTTCCAAATGGCGGATCCTCTAACGGTGTACGAATTGTCGCACGGCCCCGGAGCGTCGCCCGTCGCGCCAAACGAACCACTGGCTCCCGCCGACGCGTTGACGGCCCGTGAAATCCTCGATCGAGGCACGCAGAAGGTGGTCGATCAACTGGCAGATCAACCCGAGGTCCAGTTCCGTCTGCTATTGACGATCAGCCGTGTGTACCTGAGCTTGCAACTGGCGCCGCAGGCCATCTCGACTGCTGAATCGGCCCTGGCCCTTGCCGGGCGCCTTCCGGAGAGCGCCGCGGCGGCGGCCGAAGCGAAGCTGAGACTAGGCGCCGCGCTGCTGATGCGCGGGCCGGCCGCTTTGGCGATTCGACCGGCGCGGGAAGCCTTGGAGTATTGGCGTAGCGCGGAACCCTCGGAACACAACGATTCCATGTTGTCCGTCGCGCTGGGGACCCTCGGCGAGGCCCATTCTCAGCAAGGCACGTTGGCGGTGGCCGAAGCGTATCTGCGCGAGGCGCTGGAACTCGACATGAGGCTCAAGTCGCAGGGCGAATGGATTCGCCGCGCGCTGTTGAACGCGCTGGGTCGGGTCCTGCTTGAACAAGGAAAACATGAAGAGGCCCAGCGTGCCCTGCGTGAGTGCATCGCAATCGGGACGGAGTCGCTTGGACCGAGCCATCCCAACGTCTTGCTGCCGAAAGTGGCCCTGGGGCGGGCTGTGGGCGCACTGGGGCATGTCGACGAAGCCGAGTCCCTGCTGGAAGAAGCTATCGCCGGCATGCGGACGTTGACCGCGGCGCCGCGGGTGGAAGTCGTCGGATGCTCGATCGACCTGGTGCGACTGAGAGTGGCGCACGGCAAGTTGGAAGCAGCCCGCCAAACGGCCCAGAGTGCCTTGGATTATGCCAAAACACTGCCGCCGGAGCTCAGTGCGCAGTGGCAAGCGCATGCCGCCGTCGCGTTGGTCCAGGTGCTGGTCAAGCAGAAGAACTTCGCTGAGGCCGATCTGTTGGCCGGACGCGTCGTGGCGCTGCGTTTGGAGCGCGCCGCGCTGGAAAACCCCGCCGTCTGGGAGGCCAACCAGCGGGCCTTGGATTGCCTGCTAGACGGCGATCGGGCCGAGTATCGACGGCTGTGCGCCGAGTCGCTCGCCGAGCACGGCGACACGACTTCGGGCCTGACCGCCATCGCGGTCGCTTATGCGTGCCTGTGGTCCCCCGAAGAGATCGACCTGGAGCGCGTCGGCAAGCTCGTCGATCTGGGTGTGACCCAGCGCCGCGACGAGCACGAATGGACCGTGTTGCGGGGCGTTTTGGAATACCGGGCGGGAAACTTCAAGCGCGCGGCGCAGTCCCTGAGCAACTTCGCCTTCATTGCCCAACAAACGCATTTCGGCATTGCCTACGAGCGATTCTTTCTGGCTATGGCGGAGGCGCGCGCCGGCAACGCCAACGGAGCGCGGAAATGGCTCGATTCAGGGTTGGCGTGGTTGGCCGCCAATCGTCCTGGCAAAGCCGCCACGCCGGCGCCGGACGGAGTCGCTGCCCAAGCGGCCCAGGAGGCGCCAATTCCCGCCTACGAGCTGCGCTACTGGCGGTTGCTGGAACTGCTGCGGCGCGAGGCCGAGCAAGTCGTCGCCTCCGCGGCCAAAGCTGGCCCGGCCCCCAAGCCGTGAAACCCAGGCACGCCGGCTCCGCAGCCAGTTCGAGCGTCAGCTTGACACCCGGGGCGCGGCGTGCGCCAAATAAGATCACCTCTCTCTGATCTCTTACGGCCCAGGCCTGGGTGTTGTCATGCGCAAGAAACGAATCTGGAAGTTTTTGGCCATTGGCGCGGCGATCGTCGCGGTGTTGCTGATCGGAACGGGCCTGTGGATCCGCGGGCGGATCGCCGGCAGCTTGCCGCGGCTCGATGGCCAGATCGTGGCCGCCGAGCTCTCCGCTCCGGTCACGGTCGAGCGCGACGCGCTGGGCATTCCGACCATTCGCGCGGAAAACCGGCTCGACCTGGCCTTCGCCACCGGATTCGTGCATGGGCAGGACCGGTACTTCCAGATGGACCTGTTGCGCCGCAACTCGGCCGGCGAGATGGCCGAGCTGGTCGGCGTGGCGGTGCTGGGAGCCGACCGCAAGGTGCGCGTGCATCGCTTCCGCGACGTGGCCCGTCGCATGATCGAGGCCGCCACGGCCGAGGACCGCGCGATCATCCAGTCCTATGCCAAGGGGGTCAACGCGGGGCTCGCGTCGCTGGCCGTCAAGCCGTACGAGTACCTGCTGCTGGGCAGCGAGCCGGCGCCGTGGCGGCCCGAAGATTCGGCGCTGGTGATGTTCTCGATGTATCTCGATCTGCAGGGCGAAGACTTTGGCGACGAGGCGAAGCTGGGCCTGATGCACGATTTACTGCCGCCTGCGCTATTCGATTTTGTGGCGCCGCGCGGCACCGAGTGGGACGCGCCCATCCAGGGCGAAGCCTTCAGCGTGGTCCCCATTCCCGGACCTGAAGTGTTCGACACCCGGAAGACCGAGCAAGTGGCCCGCCACCTGTTGGCGGCGCCGGGTTCGCTGGCGGTGGGCGAGAACTTCCATCCCGGCAGCAATAGCTGGGCCGTTTCGGGCAAGCGCACCGCCGACGGGCGGGCCCTGCTGGCCGACGACATGCACCTGGGCATTCGCGTGCCGCACATCTGGTATCGCGCCTCGCTGGTGTGGCCCGGCGAGGATGGAAGCGAGCAGCGCGTCACCGGCGTGTCGCTGCCCGGCACGCCGGCGGTGGTGGTGGGGAGCAATGGCCACGTGGCCTGGGGATTCACCAACAGCGAGGGCGACTGGGTCGACGTGGTGATCATCGAAGTCGACGAGGCCGACAAGGATTCGTACAAGACGCCCGACGGCCCCAAGAAATTCGGCCACGTCCGCGAGACGATCAAAGTCAAGGACAAGCCCGACGAGACGCTCGAAGTCGTCACCACCATCTGGGGACCGGTGATGGACCGCGACCAGTTGGGGCGGCCGCGGGCGATTCGCTGGGTGGCGCACGACACCGAGGGAGTGAACATGCGGCTGATCCAGATGGAGTCGGCCCGCACCTTGGAACAGGCGCTGGACCTGGCCAACTTGTCGGGCTCGCCGGCGCAGAACTTCGTGGTGGCCGACGAGCGTGGCCGCATCGCCTGGACGATTTTGGGGCGCATCCCGCGCCGCGTCGGCTTCGACGGGCGACTGCCCAGCTCGTGGGCCGACGGATCGCACCGCTGGGACGGCTATCTCGAACCGGCGGAATATCCGCGGATCGTCGATCCCGAGGATGGCCGCCTGTGGACCGCCAACGCACGGGTCGTCAGCGGCGAGATGCTGGCCACGCTGGGTGACGGCGGATACGACCTGGGCGCGCGGGCCATGCAAATTCGCGACGACCTGCGGGCCACTGAGCAGGCCACCGAGGCCGACATGCTGCGAATTCAGCTCGACGATCGGGCGGTGTTCCTCGAGCGCTGGCAGAAGCTGCTGGCCGATACGCTCACCAGCGAGGCGACCCACGACAACCCCCGGCGGGCCGAGCTGCGCAAGCTGGTCGAGGAGTGGGGAGGCCGGGCCAGCACCGATTCGGTGGGTTTTCGGGCCGTGCGCGAGTTTCGGCGGCAGCTTATCGGCCAGCTATCCGACGTGCTGGTCAATCCGTGCAAAAAGTTCGACAAGAAATTCTCGATCGCCAAGCTCGACCGCACCGAAGGTCCGGTGTGGCAACTCGTTTCGCAGCGACCCGAACACTTGATCGACCCGCGCTACAAGAATTGGGACGAGCTGCTGCTGGCCGCCGCCGACGGCGTGATTGCCGAAGCCACCAAGGAGGGCGCGAAGCTGAAGGATTTCGCCTGGGGCAAGCACAACACGACTCGCATTCAGCATCCGCTGAGCCTGGCCGTGCCGCGATTGTCCTCGTGGCTCGACATGCCGGCCCGCGCGCTGGCGGGCGATTCGGACAACATGCCGCGGATCCAGTCGCCGACCAACGGCGCGTCGCAGCGGCTGGGCGTTTCGCCGGGCCGCGAAAGCGAGGGCTACTTTCACATGCCCTGCGGCCAGTCGGGCCACTTCCTCTCGCCCCACTACGGCGACGCCCACGACGCCTGGTGCGAAGGCAAGCCCACGCCGTTTTTGCCCGGCCCGGCGGTGCACAAGCTGGTGCTGAAGCCGGGCGCGTGAGCACGACGACCATCGCCCCCTCGTGCGAGAGGCGGCACGCCGCAGGCGAGTCAGGCACGTGGTGCCTGACCTGCTGACTGGTTTCCAAAATGTCCTATGCGGAAGGGATGTCGCGATGGTCGTGCATTTGCTCAACCCAATGGTCCGGCGTCGGCCAACGGCGATTTCGCAAGCGGCGCAACTGGATTACGAGGGAAAACCCAGAAGCGACTCGATGCGGCATTTACTTTGGGCATTAGCATCATAGCCGCGATAAAGAAGCCGAGCGCCTCGGTGGTTAGCATGATACCTTGCAGCGGTTTCCAGGTCGCGGCGACAAGCGTCAGGGCCATGATGGCCACGGCCGGGATCACGACGCCCGCGATTCCTTGCCAGAACCCCATCAGCGTCACGGCGCGGGTCCCCAGAATCGCGATCGCGATCGCCGCGGAGGCGACGACTGCCGGGCCCAGTGAAATGTACTCTTGCGCGAAATACATCAGTGGATAGGCGCCGGCAAAGGTGCCCACGGTCAGCAGCAGCATCCAGACGTCGAACCGCGGCACGGCGGCAGCCTGGACGACTAACCCGACCAGCACGCCAAAGACAATCACGCTGATTGGACCCAACCATGTCAACTCACCGAGCCGGTCGATGGGGGCGATACCCAGCACGTCCACTCGCACGGGTTGGCCAAACAACAGCCGTTCATAGTTCCAGCGGTAAGTGCTGATGCCGGCAGATCGATCCAGACTCGTCGGTTGAAGAGATAGTTCGAGCAGTCGCACATCGGAACCGTTGGCGACAAGAGAATATGTCGTATTTGTCCAGGATTCCGCCGGGCGCGACTGACAGTTCGTAAAGCCCCTTGCCGACGGCGCTGTACTTCACGTCGATCGAGGTGGGCTCGCTGGCCAGCGCTCCGTGCCACAGCAATTTCCCGTTTCGAATCGAGACGTCTTCACTGGCCTGACCGGAAGCCGTGATCGACAGATCCGCCAGGGAAATAATCTGCGGTGGAAGAGGCAGCGCAATCTCGCAGTCACCCGTTTGTTCGCCGGGACGGACCGCTCGGATCTTGCCCACGAAGCGGGCCTCATAAATCGACTCCGGAGTCGCGGTGCCTACGCTGAGGCGGGGCGTAAGCGTGACCTCGGCCGTGAATGCCTGGACCCGTGCCTGCGGCAACGTCGTCAACGATGCCTGACTTTCGGGCAACCGATCCGCGGCCGCATCTGAGTAGCCCATCATACTCGACTTGCGCGCCGCCTCGCGCGCGGACTGCACCGCTGGCAACAGCAGGGAAATCACAATCGCGATAATGATCACGACCACCAACAACTCGACCACGGTGAACGAGCGACGGTATGAACCAGGCATGGCAATGCTCCCTAGAACTGGGAATATTTAGAAGTGATAGACGCCCTGGTATTACCCATTATAAGCGGATCACAAGAATTGGTGTTGTATCTCACAACCCATGGGCTGGGGCATCGGAGAATCAACCGCGCCGCCGAACGGACGTAGGGGGCACTTAAAGGGCCGGGACACGCCCGCCGCGTGAGGTGAGAAACCGTGAAAGCCGCTGCCGCCAGGAGGCGCGCCCCTCCCCCGGCTCGCCGCACGCGAGTTGTCCCTCTCCCACGAGAGGACGGGCAGTTAGCGGCCGCCCGGCGGCACGTACTTCACCAGCCAGGCGAAGACTTCTTTGTGCCAGTAGGCGCTGTTGGCGGGCTTGGTCACCCAGTGGCCTTCGTCGGGAAAGTTGATCATCTTGCTGGGCACGCCCAGGCGTTGCAGGGTGGTGAAGAGCTGGTAGCCCTCGTCGACCGGCACGCGGAAGTCGAGGTCGTTGTGGATGATCAGCATCGGCGTCTTGAAATTCTGGGCGAAGCGGTGCGGCGAGTGCTTTTCGTAGCTCTCGCGCTGGCCCCAGGGAGTGCCGCCGTGCTCCCATTCGTCGAACCATAGCTCGTCGGTCGTGGCGTACATGCTGTCGAAGTTGAACACGCCGCAATGCGTGATCAGCGTTTTGAACTTGTCGGTGTGTCCTTCGAACCAGTTCATCATGTAGCCGCCGAACGAGGCCCCGGCCGCCGCCATCCGCGCAGTGTCGATGTAAGGCAGCTTCTCCAGATAGGCGACGCCGGCCATCAGGTCGTCGAAGCACTTGCCGCCCCAGTCGCCGCTGATGTCGTCGACATATTTCTGGCCAAAGCCGGTGCTGCCGCGCGGATTGGGCAAGGCCACGACGTAGCCTTGCGCGGCCCACAACTCCGGGCACCAGCGAAAGCTCCAGCCATCTTCCCAGGCGCCCTGCGGGCCGCCGTGCACCAGGTAGGCCAGGGGCCACTTCTTGGCGGCGTCGAAGCCAGGCGGCTTGATGATCCACATCTGCATCGGCACGCCGCCGGCACCCTTGACCGTCACGCTCTCGGGCTTGGCCATTTCGATCTGAGCCAATAGCGCGGAGTTGGCCTGGCTGAGATTCACTGTTTTGCCGGCCGACTCGACCAGCAGCACCTCGGCCGGGCGGACCAACTTCGCCTGCGTGCAGGCCACCCGCTTGCCGTCGGCGCTGGCGCTGATCGCGCCGTGCATGCCGCCGGTGGCATACTCCTCGAACTTGCCGTCCTTGACCGACAGCTTGTAGATCGGCACCGTGGCATTCAGCTCGGCCGTGCAAAACACGCTGGCGCTGTCGGCCCACACGAAATCGTGGATCGAGCGATCGGTGGCGGCCGTGACGCTGCGCGGCGCGCCGCCCGCCGCGGGCATTACCACGAGCTCCCACTTGTCGGCCTCGTACATGGGCCGCTTTTGCGCGCGATAGGCCAGCCACTTGCCGTCGGGACTGAACCGCGGGCCGCTGTCGGCGGCCGTGTTGCCGGCCGTCAGATTCTCGGGCGTGCCACCGGTGATGGGCACCCGCCACAGGTCGTAGTTGGTGCTCCAGGCTTCGTCGCGCGTCGGCGGGGCGGCATAGACGAGCGCCCCGCTGTCGGGCGTGAAGGTGAAATCGTCACCGACCGAGAACGTGGTCGAGGTGGGATATCCATCGCGGTCGCCGGGCGTCACGTCGCGCGGCTCGCCTCCGCCGGCAGGCATCACGAACAGATGCTGCCGCAAATCGGCGACCCACGAATCCCAGTGCCGGTAGAACAGCCGGGTGAAGACCCGGGCCTTGACCGGGTTCTTGTCGGTCTCTTCCTTGCGCTTTTTGTTGGCGGCGTTGCTCTCGGCATAGGGCTTGTCGGAAAACTCCGGATAGACGGCCGACACGAAGGCGATCTGCTTGCCGTCGGGCGACCAGATGCCGCCGCGGGCTTCGGTGGCGATGGTGGTCAACTGCCGCGCCTCGCCGCCGGCGGTGTCGATGATCCACAGTTGCGACTCGCCCGAGCGATCGCTCTCGAACACGATGCGCCGGCCATCGGGACTGAAGCGCGGGTGCCGATCGTGCTTGGGCCCGCCCGTGAGCTGCCTGGGCGGGCCGCCGTCGGTGGGGGCCAGCCAGATGGTCGCGACCGTGGCGTTCTTGGCCAGGTCGACCGTGGTGAGCACATAGGCCACGGTCTTGCCGTCGGGACTGATCTGGGGATCGGCCACGCGGCGCAACGCGAACAGATCGTCGAGCGTCATCGGCCGGGCAGCCACGGCGGCGTGCGCCGAACACAGGAGCGTGGCCACGCAAATTGCGGATGGCACGAATCGGAAGGGCATTGGAATCCTCGCGGTGCAGTTATCGTGTGCTTTGATTGGTGGGAGGGATGCGCAAGCGGGCAGTCTCACCCTGCGGCCGGGCGGCGTCAATCGAAAACCAGGCACGCCTTCGGGTCCGATTGACACCTCCACAGCCCTGGGATAGCTTGCAGCATCGTATCAACGGCGGTAGATGCGACAAGCCGCCCAACGACTCGCCGTCCGCCGCGCGGGAGCCCTTGCGATGCTTACGATCCTGGGCCGCAACGATCGCCGCAGCCCTTTTTGCGATCGCCTCAGTCGGCGCGGATTTCTCAAGATCGGCAGCCTGGGGCTGACCGGCTTGACGCTGCCGCGCCTGTTCGAGGCCGAAGCGCAGGCGGGGGTCGGCAGCTCGCAGAAGTCGGTGATCCTGATTTACCTGGTGGGCGGGCCGCCGCACCAGGACATCCTGGATATCAAGACCGAAGCGCCGCGCGAGATCGCCGGGCCGTTTCGACCCATTCGCACCAACGTGCCGGGCATCGAGATCTGCGAACATCTGCCGCGGCTGGCCCGCATGATGGACAAGCTGGTGCCGATCCGCTCGGTCGTCGGCGCGCAAGACGATCACAACGCGGCCCAATGCTACACGGGCCGCCATCCGCGCGTGGGCGTGCCGGCCGGCGGCTGGCCGCAGCTTGGCTCGGTCGTGTCGCACCTGCAAGGCAAGACGCGGCGCAGCATGCCCCCGTTCGTGAGCTTGTGCTACACGACCACGCACCCGCCCTACAACGAGCCGGGGCCGGGCTTTTTGGGGCTCGCCCACGACAATTTTCGGCCGATGGGCGAGAGCCGCCACGACATGGTGCTGCACGGCGTGACGCACGATCAACTTGGCGATCGGCGGACGCTGCTGGCCAGCCTGGATCGCTTCCGCCGGCAAACCGACGCCAGCGGCAAGATGCACGGCATGGACGCCTTCACCGAGCAGGCGATGGGCATCCTCACTTCGTCGCGCCTGGCCGACGCGCTCGACCTGTCGAAGGAAGACCCGCGCGTGGTCGCCCGCTATGGCACGGGCGACGAGAAGATTCACATCGACGAGAACGGCGCGCCGCGGGTGCCGCAAAGTTTTCTGGTCGCGCGGCGGCTGGTCGAGGCCGGCGCCCGCGTGGTGACGCTCAACTACAGCAAGTGGGACTGGCACGGCTTCCCCTATGGCTCGTGCTTCGATCGCTGCAAGGAAGACCTGACGGTGCTGGACCAGGGTTTTTCGGCGTTGATCGAAGACCTGCACCAGCGCGGGCTCGAGCGAGACGTGACGGTGGCCGTGTGGGGCGAGTTCGGCCGCACGCCCATGATCAACAAGAACGTGGGGCGCGACCACTGGCCGCGCGTGGCTTGTGCGCTGTTGGCCGGCGGCGGCATGAAGACCGGCCAGGTGATCGGCGCGACCGACCGCCTGGGAGGCGAAGCCGTCTCGCGGCCCGTCACCTTTGGCGATCTGTTCGCCACGCTCTATCACAACCTGGGCATCGACGTGGCGACCACCACCGTGCCCGACCTGACGGGCCGGCCTCAGTATCTGGTCGACGAAGGCTCGCGTCCCCTGGCCGAGCTGGTCTCTGGCTGAAGCGGCGGCGGCACGGTACCTTTGGTGGCACTGGCATGGTGCCAGTTGACCCAACAGAGAGTTTTCGATGCCCACGTTTAGCGCCGAGCGGTTCGAGCGGTTGACCGCAGCGATCTTCGAACGCACTGGCGCGCCGGCCGAGCATGCCCGCATCGTGGCTGAGCACCTGGTGGCGGCCAACCTGGCCGGCCACGACTCGCACGGCGTGCTGCGGATTCCGCAGTACATCGAGGCCATCGATGGGGGCAAGTTGAATCCCCGCGGCACGATGCAGGTCGTGCGCCGGCTGCCGTCGGGCGCCGTGGTCGACGGCAATTCGGGCTTTGGCCAGGTGATCGCCCGCGACGCGATGCTGCTGGCGATCGAAATTGCCCGCGGCTCGGGCATCGGTGCGGTGACCGTGCGTCATTGTTATCACACCGGCCGCATCGGCACGTATACCGAGATGGCGGCCCGCGAGAAATTGATCGGCCTGGCCGTGGTCAACACCGGCGGGGCCGCGCAGGCGGTGGTGCCTTTCGGCGGGCTGGCAGGGCGGCTGTCGACCAATCCGATCTCGATCGCCGCGCCGTCGGCCGGCGGGGGGCCGATCGTGCTCGACATGGCCACCAGCGTGGCGCCCGAGGGCAAGGTGCGGGCCCACTTTCTGGCGGGCGAGAAGCTGCCGCCGGGTTGGCTGATCGACGCGGCCGGCCAGCCGTCGACCGACGCCGGCGTGTTCTACGGCGATCCGCGCGGCTGGCTGCTGCCGGTGGGCGGCATCGTCGGCTACAAGGGCTTTGGCCTGGGAGTGATGATCGACATTCTGGCCGGCGCGCTGTCGGGCGCCGGCGCCAGCCGGCCGGAAGCGCCGCTGGTGACCGACGGTATGCTGGCGATGGCGATCGACGCCGGGCAGTTCGCGCCGCTGGAGGAGTTCGAAGGCCGCGTGGCCGAGCTGGCCGCGCACGTGAAGAACTGCCCGACGGCGCCGGGCTATCAAGAGGTCCTGGTCCCCGGCGAAAAGGAAGCCCGCACCCGGCAATCGCGCGTGCAGTCGGGCATTCCGCTGTCCGACGCCTCGTGGGAGCAGATCCAGCAAATCTGCGGTCGCCTAGGAGTGGCGATCGACTTGTAGGTCAGGCACCCACTGGGTGGCCCAGACAACTTGTTGTCTGGGTCCCGAAGGGACAAGAGGTGTTGGGCTAACGAACTTCGAACCCCCTCGGATTGCTTCGCAACACCGACAACAAGTTGTCGGTGCCACCCGGGACTGCATGACCTGCACGGCTTGACGGATCGCCCCCTCACCCGGCTCCGACCTGCGGTCGGCGCCACCCTCTCCCACGAGGGGGAGAGGAGAACTGGTCAGGCCATCCGCGATTGTTTGCGGAGGATCCATTCGAGGGTCAACAGCACCATCAGGGTGCCGAACAGGATCGGCGCGTCCCACAACTCGTTGCGATATTCGAGCAGCCGGCCGACTTGCTTGATCTTGAAGGCCTCGGGCAGCGTCTCGAAGGCCGACAGCGGCACCACGCTGCCGGAGCTGGCGCGGGCCACGTCTTCGAGCATCGCCCGATCGAGCTTGGGCCGCTCCAACTCATTGTGCGAAGCTTCGACGCGCAGATTGAGCGTCGCCGGCCGCACCGAGGGATCACCTTGCGGGCCGATGTTGCCCGGCAGGAAGCGCACCGTGTACACGCCGGCCTCGGGCGCCGTGAAGGTGGCTTCGGCCACGCCCAACTGATCGGGCAGGGGCTCCATCTCCAAGGGCGACGGCTGCTGGCCTGCCAATTCCACTTCGCCGCGCAGATCGGTCACGGCCGCGGTGCCATCGGCCGTGTCGACGGCGCGGGCGCGAATCGTGATCCGGTCGCCAGTGCGATACACGGCCTTGTCGGCGCTGAGCGTGAAGGGATATCGCCCGCCCAGCGCCTTGCTGCGGCCCACTCGGTCGATGAGCCGGGCCCAGAAGCCGTCGAAATACTCTTCGTGCAGATAGCGCCAGCGATAGGTGCTGTCGAAGGCCAGAAACGCGGTGCGGCCAGGACCGTAACGGTGCATGGCCAGCAGCACGTGGCGTCCAAACGAGTTTTGCATCCGCGGATCGCCGTGCCGCGCCAGCACCGAGGCGCCCGGCTTGGCCCGCGTGAGCGGAAAGTGCCAGTACATGCCCGGCAGGCTGGCCAGGATCTCCTTGTTGCGGGCCGGGTCGGCGTCGAACTGAAAGATGGGATCGAGCGTGCCCTCGGTGGTCAGCTCCAGGTTCCACGGCTCGCGGGCGCTGAGCAGAACTTCGGCCGACGACTTGTAGAGACCGGGGTCGGCCACCACCGGCAAGGTGCGCAGCCAACTGTTGTCGACCGTCGAGGGGCCGCCTTCGGTCGACTCGGAGCCAACGCCGTCGAACAGATTGCGGGTGTGCATCTCGCCGCCGACATAGACCAGCCCGCCGCCGGCCGTGCCGACGAACTGGCTGAGCAGCTCAGGCCACGCCGGCCCCAACACCCGCATGTCGGGGTCGAACAGGATCACGACGTCATATTGTTCCAGCTCCTGGCGATTGAGGGGCAGGCGGCGAATGGGACGGGTGCCCATCTGCTCGTAACCGTCGCCGGCGGCTTGCAACCAGCAGGCGAACTCAAGGCCCGTGTCGCGCAAGAGCGCGTTGCGCAAGAACTGCACCTCGGGCGAGGGCGCGCCGGCGACCAGCAGCACGCGGATCTGCTGCCGCACGACTTTCATCGTGTGGCTGGCGATGTTGTCGGCCTCGGTCAGCTCGTCGCCAAAATCGGCGATGCGGGCCCGCAACTCGATTTCGCCGATCACGTCGGGGGTCAGCTTGAAGGTGACTCGCTTGGCGGCGGCGTCCTCGTTGAGCGTAACTTCCTCGCGCCCGACTTCAACCCAGCCGCCGGTGTCCTGGCGTTTTTCCAGGGTCACCACGCCGGTGCGGCCTTGCATGGCGTGTCCCTCGACCAGCACGGCCACCTCGGTCGAATCGCGCACGAAGACGATGGGGTCGGCTTCGATGGCAGCCAGGGTGGCGTTGCTGGGCCCTTGCTCGCTGCCCACGGCCAGCGACACGATAGGCACGCTTTGCTTGCCGGCCTGGTCGGCTGCTTTGCGCGGATCTTCGCCGGCGTTGGATTGGCCATCGGTCACCAGCAGCACGCCGGCCAGCGGCTGCCCGCGATGCTCGGCCAGCGCGGCGGTCAGCGCGTCGCCGATGGCGGTCTGCGATCCCTTGCTGGTCAGCGAAGCGAGCTCGCCCTGGTCGATCGACTCGGCATGTTGCGAGAAACCGTAGAAGGTGATTTCACGATCGGTGGCCAGCGCCGGCAGCGTCTTGGCCAGGGCCCGCTTGGCCAACTCGAGCCTGGCGGCCTTGCGCAGCGCGGCGGTGTCGTCAAACCCGAGCTTCGAGGCCAAGGTCGACAGCGACTCGTCCTGCTGATAAGGATCGTTCAGGCCCATGCTCTCCGAGGTATCGACCAGCACCAGCAAGTGCGAAGGAATCGACTCGCGCTTGCTGATCACCAGCACCAGCTCCAAGAGCATGAACGCCACGCAGGCCAGCACGCCGCAGCGCAGCGCGGCCAGCGCGATCCGCATGCCGAGCTTCACCGTGCTCTGTTCGCTGCGGTAGAGCAGCCACACGCCGATGGCGCCCGCGACGGCCAGGGCCACGTAGCCCACGGCCCACAGTCCCTGCGGCAGTGAATGGAATTGGACGCTCCACGAGCCCCCCGACGCCCAGTCGGGTGCTTGCTTCAGTCCAAATAGCCACTGCACGAAGTCAGCCATCGAATCGTCCGCTATTCACTCATTCAGGAAGCCATGCTCAACAAGCGCGAGCCTCGCACCCATTCCTCACTAACCCGACGCGCAAGCGAGGGAAGCACTTTGTTCCGCTTCGCTGACCCTCGCTCGCGCGTCGGGTTAGTGCTCACATACATATCTCGCCAACCGCCGTGATCATCGCTGCCGGCCGGCCCAGCGGGCGAAGCAGGCCTCGACGATCAACAGCCCCAACAAACCACCGGCCAGCGTGCGCCACACTTCCTGGCCCTTGACGGCCAGCGAGGCATCGCCCGTTGAACCGATGGAAATCACTTCCGGTTCCAAAGCTCCCCACGCCTCCTTGAACGGCTGCACGCCGATCCGCTCCAGGTCGCTTTCGCGCTTGTCGGGATTGACGGCCATCGTTTCCGTCATGTTGCCCGAGACCGAATCGTGCCAGGCGAACTGATACCAGCCGGCGCGGCGCGTGTCGGCATAGCTCAAGGTGCGCGGCGGACTGGCGCCGGCCTCCGGGGCCGCGGTGGCAGCGGAGACGACCAGCGGCTTGGGTTCTTTGCCGCCGGGCACTTCGATCGCCGGCAGCGTAATGTCGTGCGAGGCGGGCAGCTCGACGCGCAGCGCCTGGCCGGCGGTGAACTCGCGCCCCGCGGCGGTCGAGCGGGCCACGGCGCGGGCCGCCTCGCGCACGGCCAGCACGTAGCTGGAGTCGGTGGGCCAGTCGGTCCAACTGCGATCGGCCGACGTGGTCCACAACAGCACCCGCCCCTGACCGTAGACTTTCTCGATCACGGCCGGCGTGCCGTTGGGGTTGTTCCAGCGGGCCAGCACGTGCACGTTCGGAGCGTCGCCCGCGGGCAGGCGAACTTCGTAGTTCTTGCGCACCTTGATGCGCTCGAGCGCCGCGGGGGTCAATTGGGCCAAGGCCGCCAGCGGCGAGCTTTCGCCCGGCTCGACCAGCAGGCCCGAGAACTCGACGTCGGCAATGCCCTCGAAGGCCGCCGGCAAAAGCCCGGCGCCGGCCTTGAACAGATACTGGTTATAGTTGTCGGGGTCGAGCTGGTCGCCGACGAAGATCGCCAATCCCATGCCGTCGGCCACGTCGCGCTCGAGTTGCTCGGCCTGCTCGGAGGAGAGCCGGGCCACGTTGGCCAGCACCATCAAATCAGGATGGGTGGGCGGGGTGGCAGCCCACTCGGAGTCGGTGACCACCTCGACGCGGAACGGCTCGGCCGCGTCGCCGGAGAGCGACAAGGCCAGGCCCAGAAAATCGGTTTCGCTCCCCAAGGGCTCCGTCGAGGGCTCGCCGTCGACCAGCAGCATGTCGATCGAAGCCCGCGCATCGACCACGGCCCGGCGGGCGTTGTCGCCCACGAGCGCGTCTTGCGGCAGCTCGAAGGCCACTTCGTGAGTGCCGGGCTCTTGAAAGACGGCCACCAGCGGCAGGCGGGCCGTTTCGCCCGCGGCCAGCGTGGGCACGCGCACCAGGCTGGCCTTGCCGTCGACGATGAAGTTGGCTTCCAGCACTCCCAGCTCGCCGCCGGTGTCGTTGCGCACCTGGGCTTCGAAGCGGGTGGGCGTGCCGACCAGGGCCAGGCGGTCGAGTTGCGTCAGGCCGACCAGGGCCACGTTGCCGGTCTCGGTGGCGCCGACGTCGAAGACGCGCAGCCGCACGCGCTGGCCTACCCAGCGGTTGGCCAGATCGGTCAACTGCGAGTCCCACCCAGCCCGCCGCAAGTCGGTGATCAGCGTCACCTCGTGCAGCGGATAACTGCCGCCGGCGATCAACTCTTCGATGGCCGCCAGGATCGGCTCCCAGGAACCGAACACTTCGGTCGGCTCGACCGCGCGAATGTCTGGCACGATCTCGTCGATGTTCTCCAGGTCGACTTCGCGGGCCAGGGGTTGCTGGGGGCGCGAGGCCAACACCAGGGTGAAGGTGTCCTTGGCCCCAAAGGTCGACAGCAGGTCGACGAGCACCTCCTGACCGCGGGCCAGCGCATTTTTGCCGGCCGGCGTGTAACCCATGCTCAAAGAGTCGTCCAACAGCACGATGCGATTGATGCGGCCGCTGGTGCCCAGCCAGCGCGAGAGACCCTCGGCGTGCATCACCGGGCGGGCGACCAGAAAGAACAGCAGCATCACCAGCGCCGTGCGCAACAGCAGCAGCAGAATCTGCTCCAACCGCACCCGGCGGCGATTGCGCTGGACGGAGAGCTTGAGATATCGCATCGGCGCCCAGTCAACGCGGCGATATTGCCGGCGAAAGAGCAAATGGATCAATAGCGGAATGCTGGCCAGCAGCAGGCCCCACAGCAGCGGCGAATTGAGGAAGGTGAGCGTGTTCATAAGAGCCGCGCGGGCCGCCGGGGTGGGTTCAACGGTGTCCCTTGCGACCCAAATGCTTGAGCCGTTCGCGCGCGTGCAAATAATGCGACAGCGCGTCGGCCAGCGAATCGCTGGTGCGCAGCAACAGGTAATCGTGGCCGCGGCGGCCACAGGCCCCGCGCACCTCCTCCAGAAACTGTTCCATCGCCGCCTGGTAGGTCTTGCGAAATGCCCAGGGCTCGGCCAACAACTCTTCGCTCCCCTCGATGTCGCGAAACATGACCAGGTCGTTGAACGGCAGCTCCAGCTCGTCGGGATCGAGGATGTGAAACACGATGATCTCGTGCCCGCGATATTGCAGCCGCCGCAAGCCGTCGTAAAACGCTTCCAGGTCGGTGAGCAGATCGGACAGGATCACCACCAGTCCCCGCTTGCGCGTCTGCTCGGCGAGCGTTTGCAACACGGCGCCCAACTCGGTCGGCCGATCGGGCTGGGCCTGCTCCAACAGCCCGACGATCCGCGCCAGTTGCGCTTGGGTGGCGGCCGGAGGCAGGATCTCGCGGGTCTGGTTGTCGAACAGCGCCAGCCCCACCGGGTCTTGCTGTTCGACCAGCAACGTGGCCAGCGAGGCCGCCGCGGTGGCCGCGTAGTGAAACTTGTTGAGCGGGCCGGAGCCGTAGCGCATCGAGGCACTGCAATCGAGCACGATCGTGGCCCGCAGGTTGCTCTCTTCTTCGTACTGCTTGACGTAGAAGCGGTCGGTGCGGCCCAGCACGCGCCAATCGAGCCGGCGGAGGTCGTCGCCGGGCGAATACTCGCGGTATTCGGCGAACTCGACGTTGAAGCCGTGAAACGGGCTGCGGTGCAAGCCGGAGATCGTGCCTTCGACCACGTGGCGAGCACGCAGCGACAGGCCGGCGATCCGCGACAGCACTTCAGGATCGGAAAACTTGGGCGACGTGGCCATCGATCGCGTCTGCTCCCTGCCGCACCGGCGTGTCTTCAACCAACGCGCTGATAATCGTGTCGGGCGTCTGTCCCTCGGCCTGCGCCGCGTACGTCGTGACCAGCCGATGCCGCAGCACGGGATGCGCCACGGCGCGAATGTCTTCGATCGTCACGCAGGTGCGGCCGTCGAGCGCCGCGCGGGCCTTGGCGGCCAGCACCAGCGCCTGACCGGCCCGCGGCCCTGCGCCCCAGGCGATCCACTTGTCCACGTAGGCCGGCTTGTCAGGCTCGGAGGTGCGCGTCGAACGGACCAGGGCCATGGCATAGTCGATGCAATGATCCGACACGGGCACCCGCCGCACCAGCGCCTGCAGCGCCGGAATCTCCTGGCCCGAGAGCACCTTGGTCAAATCGTGATGCTCCACGCCCGTGGTGACGCGGTAAATCTGCCGCTCCTCGTCGGCCGAAGGGTAGCCGACGAAGACTTTGAACAAGAAGCGATCGAGCTGGGCCTCGGGCAGGGGGTAGGTGCCTTCCTGCTCGATGGGGTTTTGCGTGGCCAGCACGAAGAACGGATCGGGCAGCGCGTGGCGATGCCCGCCGGCCGAAATCTGCCGCTCCTGCATCGCCTCCAGCAGCGCTGCCTGCGTCTTGGGAGGCGTGCGGTTGATCTCGTCGGCCAACAGCACGTTGGTAAACACCGGCCCGCGCACGTAGCGCAACTGGCGAGCGCCGGTGGCGCGGTCTTCCTGCAAGACCTCGGTGCCCGTGATGTCGCTGGGCATCAGGTCGGGTGTGAATTGAATGCGGGTGAATCCCAGCTCCAGACACTCGGCCAGGGTGCTGACCATCAGCGTCTTGGCCAGGCCGGGCACGCCCTCCAGGATGCAATGCCCGCGCGCGAAGATGCTGATCATCAACTGATCGATCACCTCGTCCTGTCCCACCACGACGCGGGCGATTTGCTGGCGCAGGTTTTCGTGGGCCTGTTTCAGCCTGCTCAAGCCGGACAGGTCGGCCTCTTCATCGGTCTTCACGTGGTTCCCTCGCTAACGTTGATAGACAGGCAGGTATTTGTAGGGGAGCTGCAGGATGATCAGGGCGATGGCGGTGCCGTAGGCCTTGCCGATGCCGTCGCCGTTCCACGAGCCGTCGTTCTTGTCCTGCATGGTGATCAACTGCTCGCGGATGGTGGGAAAGTAGACGTCCCAGTATTTATCGCCGGCCAGGTAGAAAGCTTGGGCGGCATAGAGGTGGCAATAAAAGTCGTGGCCGCCGTGGCGCCAGGTTTTGGAGTTTTCGAAGTGCTTCCACACGTATTCCAGGCAGCGGTTGGCCACCGGCGCGTCGTATTGCCCGGCGTTGTACAGCGTGGCCACGGCCGCGGCCGAGATGGCCAGCCGGGCCTGGCCGCCGTTGGCCAGCGAGTAGCAGATGCCTCCCTCGGAGGTGCTGCAGCGCTCGATATAACTGACGGCTTGCGCGACGGTGCCGCGCGGCACGGCCAATCCGGCGTTGTGCGCGGCGCGCAGGGCCTGCACTTGCGTCACCGTCACAGAGCCTTCGTCGTTCTCGCCGCCGGGAACGTACCACCAGCCGCCGGCGCTGCTTTGCCCTTCGGCCGTCAACTTCACGGCCTTGTCGATCGCCTGCTTGGTCTTGTCGCGCTGGGCGGGCTTGATCTCGGTGCCGTAGACACAGGCCAGGTACATCAGCGCGAAACCGTGCCCGTGCATCGGCTGGCCGTTGTCCTGGTTGGGACCGGTGAGCAAGCCCGACGACGTGGAGCAACTCAGGATATAGTCGGTGGCCCGCTGCACCTGGGGCGCGTATCGCCCGCGGGTGGTGGTGTTGCCGTTGGCCAGAAGCGCCGTGCCGGCTAGTCCGGTAACGGCGACGGGATAGGAGCGGCCTCCTTCGTCGTTGGTCCAACTGCCGTCGGCGCCTTGGGTCTTGGCCAGATAGTCGAGCCCGGCCCGCACGGCCTTGAGCGTGGGCGCGGTGATGTGCTTGGGCATGACCTCTTCGGCGGCGGCCGGGGTGCAGATGGCGATTGCGGCGGCGAGGATGAACCACCCCAGAGCGAATTGCGAGAAGCGCCCTATGCCCTGGCTGGCACTTCGGGCTGGTATGGGATCCAACTGGTCCGCTGCGTGTCGGCTCATGGTTCCATCCTATTTCTGGGCGGTGGCCGGTTCGGGGGCCACGATGGCGAAGCGCACCAGCAGCTTGACTTGCACCGGAATCGCCGAGAGGTTCGTCGACGACACGCGCGGCTCGTCATCGTCTACCGTGGGGCGCGTCTGCGGCATGTTGTTGTTGTAGACCACTTGATTGGCGTTTCTCTGGTCGCCGGCCACCAGCACCTCGTTGACTGACAGGGCCGAGCCGAGCTTGACCTGATTCAGCTTGGCCAGCCGGGAGGCGCGGTTGCGGGCGTCGGCCACCGCCATCTCGTAGGCCTTCTCGCGAATCTGCGACAGGTCGGTGACCACGAACCGCACCGGCGCGGTGTTGGTGTTGTAGTTGCCAAAGCGCATCTGCATTTGCAGCTCGGCGGGGGTGGGACCGATCGACACCCCCGAATCTTGCGCCGCGTCGAGCAGCTTGCCGACCGTCTTGATCAGCTCCTCGGCCGGCAATTCCCGCACGTCCTTCAGCCGCACGCGCAACAGGCTCATCACGTCGATCTGCGTCTTGGTGGCTACCGGCGGCATGCCGTTCATCATCCGCTGCTGCTGGTCGACGGAGCTGCCGGCCGAAATCGACAGGGCCAGCTCATCGGTCGAGAGTCCCTTGAGCTGCAGCTTGTCGAGCGCTTCGAGCAGCCGCTTCTTGGCGTCGCGATACTTCACCAGCGCATCGCCGGTCAACTCGGCCTTGCCCGAGACGTGCAGGTCGATCTCGACCATGTTCGGCTTGGCCGTGATCTCGCCGGTGCCAAACACGGCGATGCCGTCGCTGGCTTGCGCGCCGGGCATCATCTGAATCTGGGCCTGCAGGGGTGCCGCCTGCAACAACATGCACGAGACGCCAACGAGCAGGACGGCCAACACGGTTCGCGGTTTCATCGAAGGTCCTCGGTCGATAGTAGCAGTTTCAGGAAGCGCTCAGTTCGCCGCGCTTTTGTCAGCCGCGGGAGCGTCGTGGCGCGGATAGGCGGTGATGGCGAGGTTGGAAACGGTGATCAACGCTTGGGGCGTCACCAGCAGCGCGCCGCCGAGCGAATCCAAGTCGGCGCCGCGGAAGATGCGCAGGACCTCGCCCGTCTGCTTGTCCACTTCGCAGATGCCGCGCGAAGTGAACTGGTACAGCCGCGTGCGGGTGAGCACCGGAGTGCTCCAGGAAGCCGAGCGCGGCAACTGCGTGGCCCACAGCAGCTCTTGGGTTTTGATGCTGTAGGCAGTGAGTTCCTCGCCACCCATGTAGATCCGCTCGTCATCGGCGGCCAGGATCACGGCCGTCTTGGAAACGGGCCGCTTCCAGGCCAGGCCGGGCCCCTCGGTCTGCACGCCCAGCAGCCGCGACGAGCGCATGCCTTTGGCAAACATCAGCCCGGCGGCGCGGATCGGGCCGCTGACACCCAGCGGCGGAGGATCGTAGTTGTAGTTGTAGCCGGTCATCGGCGGCGGCGAATCGTAGAGGATGCCCCAATCGATGCTCCCGCTTTGGGGCTGCAGCGAAACCAGCGCGCCGGCGTGCGTGTCGACGTACAGCCGATCGTGGTGGGCCAAAAAGCTGGGCACCGCGATGCGATCGCCGTAGACCTGGTTCTGGTCGACGGTGTAGTTGCCCAAGGTCACGGTCCGCAGCAGCTTGCCGTCCCTGCCGTTGAGCACCAACAAGGCCAGCTCGCGTCCCGGGTTGGTGCGGCTGGCGCCCACGTAGACCGTATTGATCGGCGTCGTGCCGGCCTTTCGCGCCGACGTGGTCGTGTAGGTCCAATTGGCGACGTGCTGCACGGCCGACAGCCCGCCGGAGGACCCGGTGAACCCGACGTAGGCCGTGCTGGCCCCCACGGCGGCGGGAATATTGACTGGATAGCTTTGCATGTCGCTGGCCTGTGTCGCGGTGTCGGTCATCGTCACCTGCAGGACCTGGCCGTCGTAATCCATGTTGACCCGGATCGGATGGCCGCTGTGCAGATTGATGGGCGTGCCGCTCAAGTCGACCGAGTTGTTCACCTCGGGCACGGCGCCGTTGAGATACAGGCCGGTGGAGTTGGTCCCCTCGCCGCTATTGCTGTGCAGGTCGAACTTGACCGCTACGCTCTTTTCCATCTCCTGGTAGGCCAGGCCGCCCCCCATCTTGCCGATCGCGGTCGGTCCTATCCCTTGAATGACAAACGTCATGCCGTCGGCCACGGCGTTTTTCAGCCGCAGCTCGAATTGCGTGCTGAAGGCCGCCACGCTCACTTGCTGCTTGTAGTAGACGCTGGCCTTCTGGCTGTTGTTGCCGTCGGTGAGCCGCAGCATCGCGCCATCGATCTTTCCGGAGGTGCCGTTGATGGAAAGTCGGTCGGCCGCCGCGGCAAAGCCTTTGGAAAAATCGATCGTCGGCGCGGCCTCGGCCGTGGCCTGGGGCGCCGCGGGAACCGATTCGCCGGGCGCGGCGATCGCTTCGCCCGACAGGTAGGGCGTGCCCAGGACGTTCCACGCGCTGAGCGAGCGGCGGGTGCTGAACACCTCCTTGCCGCTGGCGGCGTCGCGCACCACCAAGGCAAAGCCGATTCCCTGGTTGGCCTGCTGCGGGTCGCGCAGCACGCTCCAGGTGCGGCCCTGCGAGACGGTGATCGAATAGCGCTCCGGCATCACGCCTTGCCGTTGCTGCTGGAGTTGCAACAGGTGCAGCTTGCCGCTGCGCCACAGCAGCTTGCCGGTGGCGATGTCGAAGGCCATTTCGACGCCGAAGATGTTGGCATACACCCGCTGGTCGTCGGCCGCCGCGGGAATCATGAAGTCGTTGGCCCGCTGGCGTCCGTAGACGTCGGTCAGCGGAAAGGGTTGTGTAGGATTCTGGGGATCGACCTTGCTTTGCAGGCGGAACTGCCAGAGGGGTTCGGCTTCGCCGGGCAAATTCAAATCGTCGGCCAGCGCCGCGCCGGGGGGGCGGCTGGACGAATCGGGTGTCGCCTTGGTGGCCGAGGCCAGCCGCGCCATCTGGTCCTTGGCGGCCAGCCGCTGCCCGCCCAGCTCGACCATTTCGGCGGCATAGCGCTCGCGCAGTTCATCCTCAACGAGGGTGAACTCGGCCCACCGCTGGCTGCGGGCCAAGGCGGTGGCAATCTTGACCAGGATTTGCGGCTTGGGGAGCTTGCTGTCGGGGCAGAACGACAGGATCGTCCGCCAGGCTCCGACGGCCTGCTCGAACTCACCCTGCTCGAAGTACAAGTCGCCCAGTCGGTCGGCGGCGCGATCTCCCACCGAGCTGATGATGTGGTTGTTGACGATCTGCTGCAGCAGCTCGGCCTCGGGCTTACCGTGGGCCTTGTCCCACAGGGCCGTGGCTTGCGCATCGTAAAACAGGCGATAGGCGTTCTTGCCCGCGCTGGGCAACGAGGCCAGCAATCCCCGCACCAGGAGCCGGCTGGGCACCAGCACTCCGTCTCCGCGGTCGATGAAGCCGGAGCCGGACTTGCCGCTGACGGCGTCGAGCGACTTGAAGGCCTTTTCCCACTGCTCGTGCTTGACCAGCCGGGTGAACTCTTCGACGGCGTCTTTGACGTCGGACGACTGGACCGGCAGTTGAAACGAGGGGGCGGCTTTTTGGTCGCTGCCGACCTGCCCCTCGAAGAAAAAGTTGCCGTTGATGGCAATAGCGCGCTGCGCCCAGAGGGTGCCGCGCGGTAGCAGTGCCAGCGCGGCGCAGAGCGACAGCGCAAGCGCTACCCTGCGGCCGCCTCGGCGGTTGCCCCTGAGCGTGAAAGTCTGCAAGACGAATACCTCCACTCCGGCACGCTCGGACGCCAGGCAGTCGATTTTTGTTCCTTTAGGCCGATTAGAATCATTGGAGGGGCAAATTGCAAAGAAATCCGCGGCCGTGTTACAAATGTTGGATATCGGATACCCCGGTGGTACAATCCGCGTGGCGGCGCCCTGTAGGCTTTCGGGCATTCTCGAATCGGGGAGCAGGGAGATGGCATTTCCGCGGTTTTGTCTGCCGCTGACGCTGCGCGCCAGCACGTGCGTGGCGCTGGTTACGCTGGCTTGCTGCCTGGCCCGAGGGTCCGCTGCCGACGAGCCTACGCCGTGCACCGTGTCGCCGGCCGCTGAGAAGCGGCTGCTCGACGAGCGGCAACTGACCGCTTTCATCGATCAGGCGCTCGAGGCCGCCTGGGCCCGCGACAAGGTCGAGCCTGCGCCGCCGGCGGACGACGCCGAGTTTCTGCGCCGCGCGCACCTCGACATCGTGGGCAAGATTCCCGCGGTGGCCGAGCTACACGAATTTCTGGCCGACACGTCGGTCGACAAGCGCGCGCGGGCTGTTAGCGATTTGTTAGGACGTGGTGCACATGCACAACATTTTGCTAACACCTGGCGCGGGCTGATGCTGGCCGGCGCCGCCGAGAATATCGAGGCCCAGATTGCCACCCCGCAGTTTGAAACCTGGCTGCGGCTGCGGTTCGCCATCAACATGCCTTACGACCGACTGGTCACGGAGCTGCTGACCGCGCCGGTCGACGCCGCGCCGCAGGCCAACACGCCCAACAACCAGCGCCGCTTCATCCCCAGCCCCGCGGCCTTCTACCAGGCCAACGAGCAGAAGCGCGAACAGATCGCGGCCAGCACGACCCGTATCTTTTTGGGGGTGCAGGTGCAGTGCGCGCAGTGCCACGATCACCCGTTTGCCCATTGGACCCGCCGCGAATTCTGGTCGCTGGCGGCGTTCTTCGATCCGCCCGCCAACGGGCAAAACGCCCAGACGGCCAAACCCCCCGGCGGCGGCCCCAACGCGATTCTGATTCCGGAGACCGAGATCGTTGTCGAGCCGGCGTTCCTCGACGGCTCGCGTCCCGACTGGTCGGCCGGCGGGGCCAAGCGTGAGCTGCTGTCGAGCTGGATCGCGCGGGCCGAGAATCCCTACTTTGCCCGCGCCGCCGTGAATCGATTGTGGGACCACTTCCTGGGGCGGGGTTTCGTGCATCCTGTCGACGACCTGGACAAGGCCAATCCTCCCTCGCATCCCGAGTTGCTCGACGAGCTGTCGCGGCAGTTCGCGGCCCATCATTTCGATCTGAACTACCTGATCCGCGCGATCACCGCCACGCGGGCGTATCAACTATCGAGCCGGGCCACAACGGTGGGTGAGGACGACCTGGCACGCTTCGCCCGCATGCCGCTGCGGCGGATGACGGCCGATCAACTGTTCGCCAGCATCGTGCAAGCCACGGGTTTTCGCGAGGAGCGGCGGGCCACGCAGCGCGGCGTGGTGCTGCCAGACACGACCAGCGCGGCGGCCGAGTTCCGCAACCGGTTTGCCGATCAGAGTGTGCCGCGCACCGAAGCCGAGACGTCGATCCTGCAGGCCTTGGCGCTGATGAACGGCAAGCTGGTGAGCGACGCCACGGACCTGTCGAAGAGCGAAACGCTGGTGGCAGTGGCCGAGTCGCCGTTTCTGAGCACGGCCGATCGCGTCGAGTCGCTGTTCCTGGCCACCTTGTCGCGCAAGCCGCAAGTTGAAGAACTGTCGCAGATGGTCGAATACGTGGACGGCGGAGGCGCCGAGAAAGATTCCAAACGGGCCTTGGCCGACGTTTTTTGGGCGCTGCTCAACAGCGCCGAGTTCGCGCTGAACCACTGACAACCCCTCCCAGCCCTTGAGACGACCATGACCCGATCCATCTTCGGCAGCGCCGGCGAACTTTCGCGCCGCGATATCCTGCGGCTTTCCTGGGCCGGACTGGTGGGGGCCTCGACGCTCCCCTGGCTCGAAGCCGTGGCCAACGAACAGGCGCCCGCGCGCAAGCGCTCGTGCATCCTGTTGTGGATGAACGGCGGGCCCAGCCAGATGGACACCTTCGACCTGAAGCCGGGGCACGAAAACGGCGGCACCTTCAAGGAGATCGACACCGCCGTTTCCGGCATCAAGATTTCCGAGCATTTGCCCAAGCTGGCGGCACAGGCCAGGCACCTGGCGATCATCCGCTCGATGACCAGCAAGGAAGGCGACCACGGCCGCGCCACCTACCTGCTGCGCAACGGCTACCTGCCGCAACCGCCGGTGCGCTATCCCACGCTGGGCTCGCTGGTGGCCAAGGAGCTGGGCGATCCGGGCGCGGAGTTGCCGGGCTACGTCAGCATCGCGCCGTTCCGCAATTTCAACCCGGCGGCGTTCAGCCCCGGCTTCCTGGGCTCGCAATATGCGCCGCTGTTGGTGGGCGAGGCCCGCAACCAGAATCAAGAGAGCGGCGGGCGCGAGGACTACGACCTGCGGGTGGCCGACCTGGAGTCGCCCAATCGCCTGGCGGTGCAGACCGTCAGCGCGCGGCTCGACCTACTGCATTCGCTCAACGATCGCTTCATCGGCAGCCACGCCGGAGCGCCGGCAGTGGGCTATAAGACGGCCTACGACCGGGCCGTGCTGCTGATGCGCAGCAAAGCAGCCAAGGCTTTCGACCTCGACGAAGAACCGGCCGAGGTACGCGACGCCTACGGCCGCAATCGCTTTGGCCAGGGCTGCCTGTTGGCCCGCCGGCTGGTAGAGCGCGGCGTGCCGTTCGTCGAAGTCACCTTGGGTGGCGCGGGCGATCAAAGCTGGGACACGCACCAGAACAACTTCGACGGAGTCAAGCAACTGTCCGGCACCCTCGACCCGGCCTGGGCCACGCTGATGAGCGAACTGGAATCGCGCGGACTGTTGGCCTCGACGCTCATCGTGTGGATGGGCGAGTTCGGCCGCACCCCCAAGATCAACGACAACAAGGGCCGCGACCATTATCCCAACGCCTGGAGCACGGTGCTGGCCGGCGGCCCGATCCGCGGCGGGCAAGTGGTGGGCCGCACCAGCCCCGACGGCATGTCGGTCGCCGATCGACCGGTCACCGTGCCCGATCTGCTGGCCACGGTTTGCACGGCGCTGGGCATCGACCCGATGAAGCAGAACGTGTCGAACGTGAGCCGGCCGATTCGCGTGGTCGATCCGTCCGCCAAGGTCGTGCAGGAGATCGTGGGATGAGACCGCGGCGGGGGCTGCTAGCACTGGTTTGCGGCCCTGTTCTGTGGGCGGCGGTCATTGCCGCCGGCGCCGAAGACGCCAGGCCCGTGCCGCGCGATCCTTCGGCCCCGCTCGACGTCCAAGAAATCATCTTCCTGGGCCCCATGCGGCCGCTATTAATGCGGCTGCATATCACGGTTGACGGACGGCCGTTTCGCCAGGTCTGGCAAGAACGATTCGACGAGTTGTTTGCGCTCGAAGATCGCCAGCAAAGCGGCCGGCTCACGATCGAGCAGGGCGAGAACATCGCCCGCGACATGAACGGCGGGCTGCGCGACACGCGGCAAGCCGACGTCAAGGGGCTGGCCGACAGCAGCGGCAACGTCGATCGCGCGGCGCTGGCTGCGGCGATCGAGAAGGCCCATCCGGTGTTCGCGGTGCGGCGCCGCTCGTCGATTGCCCGCGACTCGGCCCTGGCGCTGTTTCCGCTGCTCGATACGGACCGCAACCACCAGCTTTCCGAAGCCGAGCTGGCCCACGCCGAGGAGCAACTGCGGCAGCGCGATTTCAACGACGACGGGGTGATCACGCGCGGCGAGTTGATTCTCGATCCCAACGCCATCGCGGCGGCGGCCGATCCCAACGCGGCCGACCGCGAGCTCGACCCCGACGACAGTCCGGTGTTGGCGCTCGACGGCTCGGTCGGTCCCGAGCAGATCGCCGAGCGGCTGTTGAAACACTACGACCGCAACCGCGACGGCCGGCTCACCTCGGTCGCCGGCGAAATCGAAATGCTGCTGCCCCCGGCGCTGTGGAGCAAGCTCGACGCCAACGGCGACGGCGCGCTCGATCGGGTAGAGCTCGCCCGGCTTGCCGATCGCGTGGCCGATTTGGATTTGACCTTTGCCATGGGCCGCGCGGCCAGCAGTGCTTCGAGGCGCCGGCAACGGGCGGACGTCGAACGGGGCTTTCGCGTCCGCGAGACTCTGCAGAATGGCTACAAGCTGGAAGTGGGCGATTCGAAGATCGACTTTCTGCGCGAAAATCGTGACCCGCGCCAGGCCGACCTGGTCGAACTGCGGACATTCGACCGGGACCAGAACGGATATCTCGACCCGGCGGAAGCGGCGGCCAACAACGTAGGCAAGGCGGTGTTCGCGGCCATGGACACCGACGGCGACGGCAAGGTGTATAAGGGCGAGTTCAACAGCTTCATGACCCGCCAGAACGCCGCCGCGGCGATGCGTTTTCAGTTGGAAGTGATGGACCTGGGGCAGGAATTGTTCGAAGTGCTCGACCAGGACGGCGACGGCGTGCTTTCGCAGCGCGAACTGCGGGAGGCCAAGAAGATTCTGGCGGTGGCCGACAGCAACGGCGACGGGGCGTTGGCCGGCGAGGAGCTGCCACAGCGGTTTTCGTTCAAGCTGGTGCGCGGCGTGGACGACTTGCAAGACCAGGTGATGGCCCGCACCGCCGCCGCGCGCTCGACCGCCAAGGCCAACACGAGCGGCCCGTTGTGGTTTCGCAAGATGGACCGCAACAACGACGGCGACGTGAGCCAGCACGAATTCGTCGGTCCGCAGGCCGCCTTTCGCAAGCTGGATGCCAACGGCGACGGCTTTATCGACCGCGAAGAAGCCGAGGCGGCCGAAAAGTAGTCGTCCGTCGGATACTTCCATGCGGCTCATCGACGAGCGGACGGCCGAAAGCTATTTGCGCGAAACCGGGCGCGTGGCCGCCGACGAGCCGCTGCGCATCGGCGAGCTGCCCGGCGGCGTTTCCAACATGGTGCTGCTAATCGAGCGGCCGCGGCACCCCGCCCAACGGTTCGTGTTGAAGCAGGCCAGGCCGCAGTTGCGCACGGCGCAGGCCTGGCATGCCAGCGTCGAGCGCAATTGGCGCGAGGCCGAAGTGTTGTCGGTGTGCGCCGAATTGCTGGCGGCCCGGCAGTCGACGCCCGCCGTGCTGCTCGCCACGACGCCCGCCATCTTGTTCGTCGACCGCGAGAACTACCTGTTCGCCATGACCGCGGCGCCCGAGCCGAACGTCACCTGGAAGGCGGACCTGCTGGCCGGCCGCGCCGACGCAGCGATCGCCGCCGCCTGCGGCCGGCTGTTGGGTACCCTGCACGGACAAAGCTGGCAGCGACGAGATATCGCCGCGCAGCTTGGCGACCGCGCGCTGTTCGACCAGCTACGCATCGATCCGTATTACCGGGCGCTGGCCGCGGCCCGGCCCGAGCTGGCGCCGGCCTTGTCGCGGCTGATCGACTCGCTGGCCGCCAATTGTCTGGCGCTAGTGCATGCGGACTTCAGTCCCAAAAACCTGCTGGTGTTCGCCGGCGGGCTGATGATGGTCGATTTCGAGACCGGGCACTATGGCGACCCTGCCTTCGACCTGGGGTTCTTCTTGAGCCACCTGCTGCTGAAGGCCTTTTATCACGCGCCGCGGCATGGGCCGCTGCTGGAGGTGGCCGGCGTGTTTTGCCGCACGTACGATGAGACGATGTCGGCGGCGGTTTCGGCCGCTGAGCTGGCCGAGCTGTGGTCGCGCGGCATGCAGAACCTGGCCGGCTGTGCCGCGGCCCGGCTCGACGGCAAAAGCCCGGTGGAGTATCTATCCGATGAAACGCGCCGCAGGCAGGTTCGCCAGTTGACGGGCGAGATGTTCGCCGACCCGCCGCGCGATTGGCCGCACGTGTCGGCCCGCGTTGGGCGCCTGCTGGCCGAAGGCTGAACGAATCGCAATCGCGTCGCCGTACGAGTAGGATTTTCCCGTTGGCAAAAATCGTCCACATCCTGGCTCGCGAGGTGCTCGACAGCCGCGGCAATCCGACGGTCGAGGCCGAGGTGCACACCGACACGGGCGCTCGCGGCCGGGCGATCGTCCCTTCCGGTGCCAGCACCGGCAAGGCCGAGGCGCACGAGCTGCGCGATGCGGACGCCAAGCGTTATGACGGCCGCGGCGTGCTGCGAGCCGTGGACCACGTGCGGCGGGTGATCGGGCCGGCACTGGCGGGGCTCGATCCGGCCGATCAGCAAAGGCTGGATGCGCGGTTGATCGAGCTCGACGGCTCGCCCAACAAGAGCCGCCTGGGAGGCAACTCGCTGTTGGCCGTGTCGCTGGCCGCGGCGCACGCGGCGGCGGCCGCGCGCGAGGTGCCGTTGTATCGGCACCTGGCCGACCTGGCGCGTCAGCGCGACGCGGCTGCTCCGTCGCCGCGGATGCCGGCGGCGATGATCAATATGATCTCCGGCGGTCTGCATGCCGGCGGGAACTTGGACTTTCAGGATTTTCTCATCGTGCCGCGCGGAACCGAGAGCTTCAGCGTCGGCCTGGAATGGGCGGTGCGAGTTTACCGCCACTTGGGAAGCCTGTTGAGCACGGCCGGCTACGAAGGCCGCCTGGTGGGCGACGAAGGAGGCTACGGCCCGCGATTGAGGAGCAATGGCGAGGCGGCCGACTTCGTGGTCCGCGCCATCGAAGCCGCCGGGCTGCGCGCCGGCCAGGATGTAAGGCTGGCCATCGACGTGGCCAGCACTCACTTTTATGACGGCCATAGCTATCGCCTGCGGGCCGCCGGCGATGCGCGCCTTTCGAGCGATCAGATGATCGACGAGATGGTCAGACTCGTCGGACGGCTGCCGGTCGATTTTCTGGAGGACCCGCTGGCCGAGGACGACTGGGACGGCTGGCGACAATTGACGGCCCGCATCGGCGGCCAGGTGCGGCTGGTGGGCGACGACCTGTTTGCCACCAACGTCGAGCGGCTGCGGCGCGGCATCGAGCTGGGCGCGGCCAACAGCGTGCTGATCAAGCTGAATCAGATCGGCACGCTGAGCGAAACCTTGGCCGCGATCGAGCTGGCGCGGAGCGCAGGCTACGGCTTTGTCGTTTCGGCCCGCAGCGGCGAGACTGAGGATACCACGATCGCCGACCTGGCCGTGGCCACGGCGGCCGACGCCATCAAGATCGGCTCGATCGTCCGCGGCGAGCGACTGGCAAAATACAACCAGTTGCTGCGGATCGAGGAAAGCCTGAACGCGTAACCTGACCGCCGATTGGTTGGGCAGGGCATGCGTGCGGTGGCCCAGACAACTTTGTTGTCGGGGGGCCGTCAGGCGCAAGAGGGGTCTAACCACAGCACACGGGGCGCGCCCCCCTCTTGTTGCTGCGCAACACCGACAACAAGTTGTCGGTGCCACCCTTCAGTCAAGGGGCGATCCGGCTTTTGCTAGCCGACCGTCACGTCGATCTTCTCCATGCCGTTCCAGGCGTAACCATGCGGGTTCCAGTCGATCGCGCCGTCGGCCGGCTGGCCGCGGCCCAGCGCGTCGATCGCGCGGGCCCAGATTTGCTGCTTGCCCGATTTCAGTTTCAGGTGGGTTTGCCAGCGCGTCCAGGCGTAGGGGCTGTGCGGAGCTTCCAACTCGGCGCTTTGCCAGGTATCGCCCGCGTCGGACGAGAGGAGCACGCGTTCGATGCGCGCCGCGCCGTCGTTGAAGGCGACGCCGCTGACGGCAACTTTTCCGGAAGCGAGTTTGGCGTCGGCCGCCGGCGAGAACACGAGACACTTGGTCTTCATCCGCCAGTTGGGCTCGCTGTTTTCGTAAGTGGCCTGGAAGTCTTCGCCCGGCGTTATCGGGTACTTGGGCGTGCGATAGTTGGGGATTTGGCTGGTGTGGCTGCTTTCGTGGGCCTCGAAGCGCAGCCGCGTGAGCCACTTGACGTGCATGGTGCCGTAGTAGCCCGGCGTAACCAGCCGCACCGGCCCGCCGTGAATCGCCGGCAGCTTGTCGCCCGCCAATCGCAGTGCCAGCATCGACCTGGCCAAGGCCTCGTCGATCGGCAGACTGTGCTCGAAATCCTGCTGGCCGGCGGCCGGCGCGTCGCGCCCTTCGGCGGTGAGATACTTCGCCTCGGGCTTCACCTTGACCCGCGCTCGTTCGAGAACGGCGGCCAGCGTGACGCCGGAAAAACGCACATTGCCCACTCCGCCGCGTACCCACGGAGTTCCCTTGGTCGGCGCGGCCGGCGCGAACAGAGAGCGGCCGTTGCCCGAGCATTGCAGGACCATTTCCTGTTCGACCTGCAACATCAAGAACAGCGCGGCGGCGTCGATCGACTGTGGGCGATCGATCAGGCCGGCCAGTTCGATCTTCCAGCCCATCGCCTCGACGGGTCTAATGGTGGCCACGTCGGAGGGTTGCTGGTTGTTGCGAACGAACAACAGGGGCGTGGGGGTTTGCGGCGAGTGGGCCAGCAGGTCGAGCGGGGTCTCGAAGACCGCCGGACCGGCGGCATGCACGATCAGCCGCGGGTCCTTACCGCGCACCAGCGTGTCGGCGGTTTCGGCCGCCGCTGTGCGTCTCGGCGGCAGCAGAGACGCGGCGGCGGCCGCGGCCGCGGTCTTGAGGAACTCCCGTCGGTTGTCGCCCAACGATTTCATGCTGCTGGCTTGGGTTCAGATGGCGTCGCAACTGTTTTGCGGAATTCTACCGCCGCGCCGCGCCGGCGTGTATCCACGGTTTTGGACATGATTTGAAGCGATGAACCTCGTCGCGCCCCTGTTCGTCATCGGCACGCGGCCCGAGGCCATCAAATTGGCCCCGCTGGTGCTCGCCTGCGCGCGGCGGACGGAGGCGGTGCGGGCGACCGTTTGCCTTACCGGACAGCATCGCGAGATGGTCGCGCCGGTGATCGATTACTTCGGCATTCGGGCGGATGTCGACCTGGACGTGATGACGCCAGGGCAGGAGCTATCGGCCCTCACGGCGCGCTTGCTGGAGCGCCTCGAGGGGCTCGTCGCCGAGCGCTCGCCCGATTGCATCGTGGCCCAAGGCGACACCACCAGCGTGCTGGCGGCGGCCCTCGTGGCCTTCTACCGCCGCGTGCCTTTGGTGCACGTCGAGGCCGGTCTGCGCACCGGCAACTTGCAGGCCCCCTGGCCGGAGGAATTCAACCGTCGCGTGGCCAGCCTGGCCGCGGCGGTGCACTGCGCGCCGACCGAGCGTGCCCGCGCGGCGCTGGTGGCCGAGGGAATTTCGCCCCAACGGATTCACGTCACCGGCAACCCGGTCGTCGACGCGCTCGTGTGGACGGTCGAGCGCGAGCGTCGGGCCGGCGCGCCCTGGAATGAAAAATACGCCGCGTTTGCCGGCAAGCCGCTGCTGCTGATCACGGGGCATCGGCGCGAGAATTTCGGCGCGCCTTTGGCGAACCTGTGCGCGGCTGTCGCGCGGCTGGCCGATCAGTTCAAAGAGGTTTCGTTCGTCTACCCGGTGCATCTCAATCCGCGCGTGCAAGGGCCGGTTCACGAGGCGCTGGCCGGGCGGCCCAACGTGCACCTGTTGCCACCGCTTCCGTATCCCCAGTTCGTGTGGTTGATGGACCGCTCGACGCTCATCCTGACCGACTCCGGCGGCATCCAGGAGGAAGCCCTTTCGTTGGGCAAGCCGGTGCTGGTGGCCCGCGAGGCGACCGAGCGCCCCGAGGCTTTGGAAAGCGGCCTGGTGCAGCTCGTGGGCTCCGATCCGCAGGCGATCGTGCAGTCTGCGAGTCGCCTGCTGCGGCAAGGCACCGCGCCCGGCGCCGCGGCGCCGCGGCCAAACCCATTTGGCGATGGCCGCGCCGGCGAGCGAATCGTCGAATTGATCGTTCGCAGGGCCTGGACTGCCTAGTTTGCCACGGCTGTTTCGCTTATCGCAAGGCGTGCGAAATCGCCATTTTCTGCCGGCAGGCCTTTTGGTACTTTCCCGGCCTCACGCAAGGGCGCGGCGCAGCGAGCAACTTTGGGGGCGCTTCACAGTGCGAGTGGCGATCGTTCACGACTGGTTCGTCACCTACGCCGGCTCGGAGCGCGTGGTCGAGCAGCTCATCGCCCTGTTTCCCGGGGCCGACCTGTTCAGCCTGATTGAATTTCTGCCCGCCGCCGAGCGCGGCTTTCTGGCCGGCAAGCCGGTCCACACCACGTTTCTGCAAAAGCTGCCGCTGGTGGCCCGCAAGTATCCGGCCTATTTGCCGCTGATGCCGCTGGCCGTCGAGCAGATCAACCTGTCCCACTACGACCTGGTGGTTTCCAGCAGCCATTGCGTGGCCAAGGGCGTGCTCACCGGGCCCGATCAACTGCATATCAGCTACGTGCACACGCCGATGCGCTACGCCTGGGACGCGCAGCACGAGTACCTGGCCGGCGCGGGGCTCGATCGGGGCCTCAAGGGTTGGTATGCCCGCTGGATGCTGCACAAGCTGCGGCAATGGGACTGCCGCACGTCGCACGGGGTCGACTCGTTCGTGGCCAACTCACGCTTCATCGCCGGCCGAATCTGGAAAGCCTATCGCCGCGAGGCACGGGTGATTCACCCGCCGGTCGATACCGAAGCCTTCACGCTCTCCGAGCGCCGCGACGACTTTTATCTGACCGCCTCGCGGCTGGTGCCCTACAAGAAGGTCGACCTGCTGGTCGAGACCTTTGCCCGGCTGCCTGACAAAAAGCTGGTCGTGATTGGCGACGGCCCGCAGCTCAAGCGTTTGCGGGCCACGGCGACGCGCAATGTGACGCTGTTGGGATATCAAGACACCGACGTGCTGCGCGACTACATGCAGCGGGCGCGGGCCTTTCTGTTTGCTTCGCGAGAGGATTTTGGCATCGTGCTGGTCGAGGCCCAGGCGGCCGGCACGCCGGTCATCGCCTTTGGCAAGGGCGGGGCGCTGGAGACGATTCGCCCGCTGGAAGCCGAGCGTCCGACCGGCGTGTTCTTTGGCGAGCAGACGCCCGAGGCGGTGGTCGAGGCGATTCGGGCCTTCGAGGCCGATCCGTCGCGAATTCAAAGCGCCGACTGCCGGGCGAACGCGCAGCAATTCGGGATCGCACGGTTCCACCGCGAGTTCCTCGACCACGCCATGCACGAGTGGGACGCCTTCCGCGAGCACGGCCATCTGCCGGTGCCGCACGAAGAGACGGCCGGCGCCGCGCCCCGCAAGCCGCTGCGGGCCGCCTGAGGGCAAGGCGGGCTCATCCGGCCGCGGCATGGCCGGCACGCTCGGCCAGAGCGCTGGCGGACAACTGCCGCTTGCGCCAGCAGGCTTCGAGCAGGGAAATCATCTCGCCGATGCGCCATTCCCAGGTGAAGCGGCGCGCCAACTCCAGGCACGTTTCCAGCGACGGGCGCTGGCCGGCGAGGATGCGATCGACCGCCGAGATGAACTCGCCATGCGAGGCGGCCAGCTCGCAAGCCGCGGAAAACTCGGTCAGGGCCGGCACGCCGCTGGCCACCACCGGCAGCCCGGCGGAGAGGTATTCGAAAAACTTCAGCGGGAACATCGCGGACGTGTAAGGATTCTCGCGGGCCGGGATCGTCGCCACATCGAAGCCGCGCAAGTAGGCGGGCAACTCCGCATAAGGGCGCGGGCCAAGCACGTGAATGTTAGGTTGCCTGAGCACTTCGATCGACGTGTCGGGCTGGCCCTCGCCTACCTGGCCGATCAGCACCCACTGCCAGTCGGGTCGGGCCTGGGCTGCCGCGGCGATCAGCTCGAAGTCGACCTTGTAGTGACTCAGCGCTCCGACGAAGCCGATGCGCGGGCGCGGGATCGACGCCAGATCGTCGGGGATCGGCCCCGCCTGGCGGGCCTGCGAAAAGTGATCGTAGTCTGCCACGTTCGGCAGGAAGTGCGTGGCGGGGTTCCAAGCCAGGCAGCGCGACGCCAGCGCGCGGCTGGTGGCAAACACCACATCGGCCTGCTGGCACAACTGCCGCTCGGCGCGGCGAATCGCCAACTCGGGCAGGTGCGGCGCGGCGCTCAAGTCGTCGACGCAGTGATAGACCACGAGCGAGCCGCTCAGGCGGCTGGCCAGCGGGCCGGCCAGCGGGTTGTAGGTCCAGAGGATCGGATCGCGAAAGTCGAGCCGACGGCAGCACGCCGCCAGGTTGCGCGCGACCAGCCGCTCGTTGACCCAGCGAGCGGCGCGGTTGCCGTGCCAGGGGAGTGCCAGCGGCGAAGCGACCCACAAGTTTTCCTCGACGCGTCGCAGGCCTTGCGTGGCCCGGCGCAGCCGACGGGCGATGCGCCCCAAGTCGCGGGCGGCGGCCGTCGGGCGCCGCAAGCCGAGCGATTCGACGTACAGCACGCGAAAGCCGCGGGCGGCCAGGTGCTGGGCCACGCGCTGCTTGTTGGTCCAGAAGGGGTGGTCCCAATCGGCCGTAGAGAACAGCACCACGTCGCGCGGGAGCGGCCGGTCAGATGGCAACGTGCTGTCCTTTCCAGCAGAGCACAAGGCGCGGTTGGTCCGCGGCGGGGGGGCCTTCGACCGACAGTTTACCGCCGGCGTCGATTCCCACCAACGTGGCATCGCGCCGCCGTAGAAAAGCCATCACGTCGTGCAGATTGGCCCACCACACCCCGCCGGTGCCGATGTGCTCGATCAACGCCCGGTGCGCCTCGATCCGCGTGGCTTCGTCGGACCAACCGTACTGATAGCGGGCCGAGAAAGGGTGATCGAGATAGCCGAAGATGCTGCCCCCGGCGCGGTGCGTGTCGAAGCTTTGCCGATAGGCATCGATCGAGTTGCCATAGCGGGCGTAACAGTCGCCGTGCAACATGCACTGCGTGCTGAGCGAGACGATCGGCGGCGTGACCAGCGGCGCGCGGCCGGCGCGGCCCAGCAGGTATTCCGGATCGTTGGCAATGATGCCGCCCACGAAGCCTTGATAGCCGCAATCTGCCAGGGCCTGCACGGCATAGGCAGGATTCTGATGAAACGGCGAAACCGCGACAGCCAACGGAGCTGCTTCGGGCAGGTGTTCTTCGATCCAGGCCCGCGATTGGCCCGCCTCGGCCAAAGCGCGCTCATAAGTGCCGCCCCAGTTGGGTTCGTGGCGGACCGAGTGGGAGACAACCGATCCGCCCCAAGCGATCGTCTGGCGGAGCAATGCCAGATCGTCGGCATCCATCGGCTGGCCCGTCAGCAGGGCCAGCGACAGTGGCAGGCCGCAATCGCGATAGAGCTCGACCAGCGGCCGCGCGCTGGACACGGCTTCGTCGCAATCCAGTCGCGCGCAAACGGCCGCCGAATACCCCGCGGGCAATTCCGAGAGGTAGGGCCGGCAAGGCAGATCTTCGCCGCGGTAGTCACCGAAAAATGATTCGACGACCCGCCACTCCAGGCTATCGACAGGGCCGACCGGTCGGTTGAACCACAATGCCGCGCCTCCGGCGGACTCGTTCAGCGACGCATACACGGGCCCATCGCACTGCGGGGCGACGATGCGCGCAATCGCCGCGGCCGAGCCGCATTCGACGACCGACTGCAACGACCAGGGGCCTCCGTCGGTGGCGACACGGCCGAAGCCGAGGTTGTTCCATTCGTTGGCGAAATCGAATCGGCACAGCGGCCGCCTTGGGATCGGTGAAAGACGGCCCAACGGATGCGACCGATCGTAGTGAATCGACGCCGGCGATTCGTCGTGATGCCGGGCCGGATCGAGCGGACAGTCGGCCCACGCGGCGCGAATGTTCCGCCCCTCGACGTGGCATAAGCCCAGCGCGTCGGCCACGCGGGCACCGATGCGGCCCAAGACCAGCGCCTTGCCGCCGGTGCCCAGCAGCCGCTCGATCGCGGCCGCCGCGTCCTCGCCTGGATTGATCCACACTTCGCAGTTGCCCACGCCGTGAGCCTCCTGGCTGCCGACGCGAGCGACCTGAGCGGGACTGAACGATCGCACGAGCGCCGTGGCGACGATCTCACCGGCATAGGCGTCGCGGTCGTCGTCGCAGTGGACCGCGATCACGGCGGGCGCGAACTGCCCGGGGCGGAGCCGGCCTCGAGACGGGCGCAGCTTCAGGCTGCCTTCGATCGGGTGCACGTTAGCGCCTCCAACGGCACCAGGGGCAGAATGGGGATGTCATCCGGCTTGCCAACCGCGCGGCGCTGCCAGGCTGCCAGCGGCGTTTCCACCTGGCCTTCTTGTTGCATCCGCTTGAGAATCGGGCAACTGGGGGTGTTCAGGCAGTAATCGGCCAGGCGGCCGGCGGCCAGCTCGCGGCGGATTTCCTGATAGGCCGGGCCATTGAAAACGTCGCGCAGGAACTCCTCGAGCGGCCGCCCCTGCTGCTGGTCCCACGTGGCGATGGGCTCGGTGGCGTGGCAGCAAGGCATGATGCCGCGCCGCAGCACGTACAGGGTCTTCCAAGGCTCACTGCACAAAGGCGCGCCCGGCAGCGACACGTCGGCCTCGAACTGTTGCGAGTCGACGTAGACCGGCAGCCCCGTCTGGCGGGCGATGCGCTCGATGCGCGGCGTCAAGCGGGCCACTTCGTCCATGTGCAGGATTTCGTCCGCGTAGTCGAAGTGATAGCCGTTGTTCACGGTGACGGGCGGGATGTCCTCGTCGAGCACCAGCAGGCGCACCTTCACCTCGTCGACGCCCACGTCTTTCATCAGCGCGAAGTACGCTTCCAGCTCGTCGACGTTGGACCGCATGGCGATCAGCGCCGCGTAGACCCGCGGCAAATTGCCGTGCCGCTTGCGTTCCTCGCACAAGGCCCTCAGGTTGTCGATCACTTCTTCGAAGCGGTCGTTGCGGTAGCGGCGATAGCCGGCGGCCGTGGCCGAGTCGACCGATACGTAGAGCACGACGTTCTTGCCCAGCAGCTCGCGCCGCCGGCGGGCCGTGAGCAACTGCCCGTTGGTGGTCAGCGAAAGCTGCTTGCCGTCGCGATCGATGCTGGCGACGATCTGGTCGAACTGCTTGTGCATGGTGGGTTCGCCGACGCTGCAGTCGTTCAGTTCGCAGGCCGCCGTGTAGAACTGGCCCAGCTCCTCCAGCGTTTGCAGGCCGAACTGGGGAGAACCCTGCTCGAGCTGCTTGGCCCAGTCCCAGGGGCAGTAGGCACAGGCCTGGCTGGTTTCCGGAATGTTGCAGCGGACTTCGGTGGTCACGCGCAGCGCGGGCGGCAACGATGCGAGCCGCACCGCGCCGCTGCGAAACTCGCGCTCGTTGAGTTGTCGATTGCGGTGCGCCGCGGCGACCGCCTCGTAGCGATGCTCGTCGTCGAACAGCTCGATCGAGCGCAGCATCACGCCAAGCCGGCGGCTGTCTTGCGGCACGTCGATCAGCGGCTCGACCAGGCAGGTCAATTCTTCGCCGGCAGTTGCCGGCTCCAGGCGCACCGCGCACGTCTGCCAGCCATGTCCCAGCGACACCTGTTCGCTCGCGCCGCCATGAACAATCGACAGCGTGCCATCATGCCCCAGATAGCACAATCGGAGCAGGGCAAAGCGGGCGGCGCGTTTCAGCCGCAGGCCAAACCGCCCTTGGGTCCACACGCACGGGCCCAGCTCATCCCGTTCCGGGGAGTGAAAGCCGGCAAGCTGATCGCAATCGCCAAACATGCAGGGCCCTGCGATTGGCACGAGCGCACGTGGACCTAATCACACCCCCCGCGCAGAAACGTCGTGTAGCAGCATGCGCCAGGGGCGTCAATCTTAAGGTCGCCAGTGCGGTTTCGCACGGTGGCGGCAAAACTGCTAGCGAACCGAGCTAGCGGCCAACAGGGTCTGGCGATAGGTCTCGGCCAAGGCCCTGCCGGTTTGGGCCCAGGTGAAATGGTCGAGCACGTGGCTGCGCAGTCGCGCGTCGCGCGGCGCGGCCCACTGCGTTTCGATCGCGCGGCGCAGCGAGTGGACGTCGGCGGGATCGGCATACGACACCAGGTCGTCGAAGTACTCGGTTGTCGCACCTTCGCTGGTGATGACGATCTTGGCGCCCGCGGCGGCCGCCTCGAGCGCCGCCAGGCCAGGCGTCTCCAACAGGCTGGGCAGCACGAACACCTCGCAGGCCCGATAGGCTGCCGCCAGCAGCGGGTCGTCGTGGTCGAGCGGGCCGAGATAGCGGACGTGCGGGCCTCCGGCTTCGAGGCAACCGGCCAGAAACTCACGCTGGCGCACGTTGCCCACCAGCACCAGGTCGATCTCCATGCGGCGCGCCAGTTGAGCCAGCTGCTGCTGATTCTTGCGCGGCTCGACGTTGGCCACGTTGAGCAAGAACGGTTTCGAAATGCCAAACCGGCGGCGAAACTCGCCGGGGTCGGCCGGCGCGCCGAATCGCGGCTCAACGCCGTTGTAAACCACCGAGAACCGCTCGGGCGGCAAGTGGAACTCGCAGGCCAACTGGTCTGCCTCGGCCTTGGAGTTCGGCAGGATGCGGTCGCAGAGGTGCAGCAGATCGCGAATCTCGCCCAGCGGCAGGCGCGAGCGGTTTTCCCGCGTCAACCACACCACCGGCGAGATCAACAGCGGCAAGCCGAGGCTGCGGGCGTAGCCGCAGAAGTTCATCGACCCGCCTTGCACGGAGAAGTAATGCACCAGATCGACCCGATCGAACTGCGGCTGCCAAGGGTCGAACAACAGTACCTCGATACCCAGCGCTTCGAGGGCCTGCTTGCTTTGCAGCAATTGCACTTCGCCGCCGCCGGGACAATCGAAGGCGACCGGATAGGTGTTGAACAGCACGCGCACGGCCGAAATCCTCGCTGGGGCCACCCGCGGCGTCACGATTTCCAAGCGGGGCCGGGAATGACGCGTTCGAGCACTTCCCAAAGGGGCCGGCCGGTCGACTGCTCCGAGATTTCCAGCAGCCGCTTGTGCTGCTCGGCGACCATCAGCCGCTGGGCCCAGGGATTTGAGAGGATGCGATGCAAGTCGGCGGCGATCGCTTCGAAGTCCTTGTCGAAAAACACGCGCCCGCTGCGGCCCAGCGTCTCGGTCACCGCTTCGTCGGCATAGGCGAAGATCGGCTTGTCAAAGACCATGGCCTCGACAATCGGAACGCAAAAGCCCTCGTGCTCGCTCATCGTCACCAGGGCCGAGCAGCGCTCGTAGAGGGTCTTGAGCTGGCCGTCGGTCACCCGGTCGCGAAAATGAATATGCTCGCAGGCCGAGGGATATTCGTTGGCCAGCAGATATCTCAGGAAGCCGACGTATCCGTCGAAGCGGGCTCCGCCTACCACCAGCAACGCTGAGTCGGGGTTCAACTGGTGGTATTGGTCGAAGAGCGCGAAGAGGTCCTCGATCCGCTTGTGAGGGGCGATTCGCCCGACGTACAAGAGCAGCGTGCTCTGCGGCGGCAGGTCGATCGGCTCAGACCCGACGTCGTGCCAGGTCATTGCACCGATGATGGGCGGAATTTTCGCCACTTCCAGGGGCTCGACGGTCTGGGCCTGCAGCGTCGAGACGGCCTTTTGCAGCAAGCGCGAGGCTTCTTCGAAGGGCCCCGACGAGGGGGCGAAGTGCGCCTCGGGCAGCGCCTGCTTGCCGCGTGACTGGGCGTGCGCCTTTTGCAACACCCGGGCCGAACTGGCCGAATTGGCCACCACCACGTCGAAGTGATGCAGGTGCTTCAACTGCGCGATGCCGTCGGCGCAGTGGTCGGCGTACTCGGCATCGTAGATTTGCAGGAACCGGGGCGGGGTGATGTTGTGAAAGTACAAGATCTTCTTGCTGGCCAGCTCGACCAGTCGCGGCAGCCAGGGATCGAAGATCGAGAAGTTCAGGATCACCACGTCGGTTTCGCCGGCCTCGGCAAACAGCTCGCAGGTGCGGCGGATCGTGCCGCGCAGGCTGGCGTCGAATTGATCGGCATAGAGCTGGCAGGGCACGTCGTTGGCGCGCAACAGCCGGTAAAGGCTGAGCGCGAAGTTGCCCACCGCGTCGTGCTCGAAAACGTTGGTCGACACCAGGTGCACCACGCTGCTTCGCGGCCAGCCATACCAGGGAATCGAGGCCGCCGGCGCCAGCGGATGGTCGAGGGCATGGCACCGCGCTTGCGAGGCGGCCAGCGCGGGCGGCGCATTGTACAGGTGCAGGATGTCGTCGAAGCGCACGGCCTCGCTTACCACGGGACGCAACACGATGTGCACCGCGATCACCGGCTCGTCCACGCCCGAGAAATCGGGATTGCGCCAGAACTCCTGCGGCTCGTGGCCATCGAAGGTGACCACAAAGCCGGCGGCGCCGCGGGTGACCTGCACCGTCAAATCGCCCTTCACCTCCAGCGGCCACTTCCACCAGCCGACGTGCCCGGCGGGATGGACCGGGTTGGCGGCCGAGTACAGGTCGATGACCAGAAACAACTCGCAGTCCCACACGGAACTGGAGAAGGTCAGCTTGACCTCCTGCGAGTTGGCGGACGTCAGGTCCAACCAATGCCGATCGGCCAGCACGTAGGGCGGCGGCGCGTCGACGGCCGGCTTGGTCGCCATCATTTGATCCATCGACGCTTTCCTTCCTGCACGAAATCGGCCGTCATCTTGAGATAAGTCGAGCCGTGGTTGCGCGACGGCTCGATGTGCGTGTTCTCGTGATACTCGTTGAACGTCGAGATCAGCACCATGTCGGGCGCGTCGGGCACGCTCAGGGCGAAGTTGATCATCCGGCGATAGGCCTCGCCGTGCTGCCGGTCGATGCTGCGGTGCGGGTTCGACTTGCGATTGGGATCTCGCAGGTGGCGATCGTCGTAGCCGGGCGAGATCGACATGATCTTCAGGTTGCGGGCGCCGGCGTCGCTGTTGCAGTAGGCCTGCATCCACACCCGCTCCCAATTGGCCGGCGCCGCCAGCTCCAAGGGCGAGAACAGGCACCAGCCGTGGAACAGGCCGAACGATTGCCGCCGCTCTTCCTTGGCCGAATACATCCGCAGGCTGCTGGCGATGCGCACGAAATCCTGCGTGTTGTCGTCGATCAGGTTGACCCAGGGCTTGTTGCCGTCCTGCACGCCGGTCCAGAAATAGAACAGCACCGGCTGGCCTTCGAAGTGGAAATACGAGCGCCGCGAAACGAACGAGCGGCGGATCGACTTGAGCGCCTTGACCAACTGCTCGGGCTTGCAGTCGTAGGGGCAAATCTGCACGGCCAGGCGGACGTTGGTCTCGAGCCGATCGACGACGCTGAAAATGCTCTCCGCCGCGGCCTGCTCGTAGTCGTTGGTGCCGTTGCGATCGACGTGCAGGTTGAGAATGGCGAAATCCAGGCCCATTTGCTCGAACAGCTTCCAATGGGCCTCGATCGTGCTGCAACTGCTCGAGGCGTAATAGCCCAGCCGGGGCATGTCGGTGACCGCGCCGGCGTGAGGCGTGTCGTTCCAATGGTGCGAGCCGATGCCGTTGCCGTACCAGCAGTAATACTGCGCGCCAAACAGCGTGGTCTGCGGCGTGGAGACCACCTTAGGCCGCGCATGCCTGGCGGACCAGGTGGCGTGCGTCGTCTCGATGATGTCCAACAATTGTTTGGCCGCGGTGTCCCAAGTGTAGGCCTTCACGCGCTGGCGGCCCGCGGCGCCCATCCGCCGCGCCGCGTCCTTGTTGTCGCGCAGGAACCGCATCCGTTCGGCAATCTCCTCGGGCTCGGGCGGCACCAGCAGGGCGCAGCTCTCGTCGACCACCTCGGTGAAGCCGCCTTCGTTGGCCCCGATCAGCGGCTTGCCGGCCGCCATGGCCTCCAGGGCCACGATGCCAAACGGCTCCTTGACCGGCATGAACACCACGGCCAACGCGCGCGAGAAGAGAATCTTGACTTCCAGGTTGCTCAGCCCGTGCAGGAAGAAAACGCGATTATCCAGTCCCATGCCGGCGGCCACGCGGGCCAGCTTTTCCTTCTCGGGCCCGCTGCCGACGATATAAAGCTGGGCGTTTTCGACCAGCTTGAGGGCCTCGATGATCAGCTTGATGCGCTTGTGCGGCCAAAGCTGCCCGATGGTCAGGAAGATGTTCTCGTCGGAGGGCTGGAAGATGAAGTCGTCGACGTTGACGCCCGGATAAACGACGTCTCGCACCGCCGCGCCGTACACGCCTTCGAGGTATCCGGCGGTGTAACGGCTGTTGGCCACCACGCGGTCGGGCTTGCCCAGCTTGTCGACCAGGTCCATCGACGACAGGTAGGCCTCGTAGGTCACGTCGGCGATGTTGTCGTAGTTGTACTTGGGATAGATGTGCAGCTCGCGCTGCCGTGTGGCGGCCACGTCTTCCAGCGGCTGTTCATAGCGCAAGTCGTGCAGAATGCGCAGCGGCTCGTGCGGATACCAGACCATCGGGTGGCGGTCGATCAAGTGGGTGGGCCAGAGGTGCGTGTGATAGATGTCGTGCGTGCCGATTTCCTGTTCCCAGATCTTGGGCAACAGCGCCGTATTGAGCAGGATCGAGTGCTGCCCCTGGAAGTAGGGCGACAGGGGCGCGAGCTTGACGCGCTTGCCGATGGCGTGCTCGGCCAACAGCTCGCTGTTGACGATCGACGAGTAGATGGTGATGTCGTGCACGTCCTGCCAGCGCGATACGCATTCGATCAGATAGCGCTCGGCCCCGCCGTACTTGTTCAGCTCGGGGATGATGACCGCCAGGTCGAGCCGGCCCGACTCGAGCAGCGGATTGGCCGGGGCAGCGCCGGACTGCGCATCGGTCGAATCGGACCGCGCGGCCTGCGAGGGCAGGATGCGGGCCGGCAGCAGCGGTAGGTCGGTGTGCAATGCCATGGTGCTAAGCGGCCTGGAGTCGTTGTCGGTATCGTTGGATGACGCGGGCCGGCTCGCCGACATCGACCAGCCGCCCCTGCTCGAACAGCGCCACGCGATCGCTGATCGCCTCGACGCTCCGCATGTCGTGAGTCACAAACACCATCGTGGTCCGCGAATCGCGAAACTGCTGCATGCGCCGCAGGCACTTCTGCTGAAAGGCCTCGTCGCCCACGGCCAGCGCCTCGTCGACCAGCAGAATGTCGGGCCGCAGGTGCACGGCCACCGAGAATCCCAACCGCGACACCATGCCGGTGGAATAGGTGCGCAAGGGCGCGTCGCAAAAGTCTTCCAGCTCCGCGAAGGCGATGATCGCCTCGACCTGTTCCAGCGCCTCGCTGCGCGTCAGCCCCAGCAGAATGCCGTTGAGCAGGATGTTCTCGCGCCCGTTGAGCTCGTTGTGAAATCCGGCGCCCAGCTCCAACAGCGGGCAGATGCGGCCGTGCGTTTCGACCGTGCCGGTGGTGGGCCGCAGCACGCCGGCGATCAGCCCCAGGGCCGTGCTCTTGCCGGCGCCGTTGTGGCCGATGACGCTCAGGCATTCGCCCGTGCGAACCGCCAGCGACACGTCGCGCAGCGCGCAGAACGGCCGCCGCTGCCGCGTGGCCCGGATCTGGCTGGGCAAGTGCAAAAGCAGATTCTTCAATCCCCCCGACATGGGACTGTCGAGGTAATACTGCTTGCTCACGTGGTCGAGCCGGATGGCGGTGGAGTCAGACAATTTCGGCAAACCTCCACACGTTCTTGCCATACACCAACAATCCCAGCGCCAGCCAGCCCAGGGCCCAGGTCAGCGCCACGCCCAAGTACACCGGGGGCACCGCGCCGTCGTAGAACAGGCCTTGCCAGCACAGCACGATCGAGGCCAGCGGGTTGGCATAAAAGATCCACACCACGTCGCTCGACACCAGCTCGGCGGGATACCAGATGGGCGTCAGGTAAAACAGCGCGTGCGTGCACAGCGTGACCAGCCGTTCCAAGTCGCGAAAGAACAGGTTGCTGGTGGCGATCACCAGGCCCAACCCGAAGGTCATCACGAACTGCACGGCGAACAGCAGCGGCACGGCCCACAACCACTGGGGCGAGGGCGCTTTGCCGTAGTAGACCATCATGGCCACGATCACGGGGATCGACGCCAGAAAGTGCACCGACTCGTTGAGCACGCCGGCAAACACGAGCATGGCCCGGTGAAAGCGCACCTTCTTGATCAGCGAGCGGTTGCCCAAGAAGTAGAAGTTGGCGGCGGTGGCCGTGTTGACGATCCATTGCCAGGGGAACAGGCCGGCCACGAGATAGAGCGCGTAGGACTCGATCTCGAACCGCAGCGCCTTGCTGAACACCGTGAAGAAGATCAGCGCCAGCGCCAAGGGATGCATGAGCGACCAGGCGTAGCCCATGAAGGTGCTCTTGTAGCGCACCTTGAATTCCTTGGCCAATAGCACCAGCACCAGGTCGCGGTAATAGACGAGCGCGCGGACATTGAGTGGTGCAGAGGCGGGCGCGGCGGTCTTCAAGATCGCAATCCTTCGCTGTCGACTGGGCTCGCTCGACACGTCGCACTCGCGCCCGGCTGCGGAGGCGCGCCAAGCGCGTGCCTCGCGTTGGGGGTGGTGGTCGGCGGGTTCAGTGTCCCCCCGCGACGTGGGCATCCGCCACTTCATGCGGCGGTGCAAACCTATACCCTGGATTCGCTTACCGCGTCAACAGGGCTTTGCCACCGCGGGCGCCAGCACGTCGAGGGTGCTAGCGTTGCAAACGCGCGCCACGAATCATGCCGGGTCCGCCGGCAAATCGCGCCGCGGCCGCGACAACGGTCTAGGCCACGACGGGCGCCTTTGATAGAGTCCCGCCCGCTTCCACTGTGCCCGCACCCCGACCCTCCGGCGCCATGCCCACCAGCCCATCGACCAGCACCCTCCGACCAGCCGGCCACGCACGGACAGCGGCCCCCGGGCCGCCGCACTACGCGCCCGCCGCTGAGGCGGCGGTCGTTTCTCCGCTGTCGGCCAAGCCGCTGGCTGCGCGCATCAACCGTTTGATCGACGTCGTGGTCGCCACGCTGCTGCTGGTGATTCTGGCGGGGCCGCTGCTCGTGATCGCCTTGGCGATTCGACTCACGAGTTCGGGCGGCGCGTTCTACCGCCAGGAGCGCACCGGATTGGGCGGCAAGTCGTTTTTCGTCTACAAGCTTCGCACGATGCGGGCCGATGCCGAAGCGCCAGGCCAACCGGTGTGGGCCACGCACGGCGATCCGCGCCGCACGCGACTGGGCGCCGTGCTGCGGCGATTGAGCATCGACGAGTTGCCGCAACTGCTCAACGTCGTCCGCGGCGAGATGAGCCTGGTTGGCCCGCGGCCTGAGCGGCCCTATTTCGTGCGCGAGTTTGCCGAGAAGTTTCCCGACTATCCGCAACGGCACTGCGTGCCGCCGGGCATCACGGGCTGGGCCCAGATCAACGGCTGGCGGGGCGACTCGTCGATCGAAAAGCGCCTGCAATACGATCTGTACTACATCCGCAACTGGTCGCTATGGCTCAACCTGCGGATCCTGCTGGTGACGCCGCTGGTGGTCCTGTTCGACCAAAACGCCTGTTGAACGATGGCCCTTCGACCTTCTGCTTCCCATGCCTGGCTCGCGGTGGCGCTGGTGGCCACGGCCGTGTTGCAAGCCGTGTTGATCGCGCGGCTGCCCACGATCAGCGCCGACGGCATCACGTTCATCGCCATGGCGCGGCAACTGCCGCAGGACGTGGCAGCCACCCTGCGCGGCAACGACCAGCACCCGGGGTTTCCAGCCCTGCTGCTGGCGGCCACCCAGGTGGTGCACGCCGTGGGATATCGGGCCGAGCCTGAGTCGTGGATGGTGGGAGGGCTGGCGGTCTCGTTCGTCTGCGGCCTGGGCAGCGTGTGGCTGATATGGCTGTTGAGCCGCGAGTTGTTCGACGCGCGCGCCGCCAATTACGCGGCGCTGATCTTCGCGGTGCTACCCTTGGCACGCGCCGGGGCCGCCGACGCGCAGAGCGACACGCCGCACTTGCTGGCCTACCTGGTGGCCGTCTGGCTGGGCGTCAAAGCCCTGAAGGGGGGCCGGCTCGCGCTCTGGGCGGGCACGGGCGCTGCTAGCGGCATCGCCTACTGGATCAGGCCCGAGGGCTTGGAAGTGTTCCTGGTGGCCGTCCCCTGCCTGGCGTGGCAAGCGCGGCGCAGGCAGTGGCCGTGGCGGCGCCTGGCACTGGCCTCGGCCGCGCTGGCAGGAGCCACGTTGATCGTGGCGGGGCCCTATCCGCTGCTGGCCGGCAAGATTACCAGCAAGCAGGTGCCGTTTGCCAAGGTGAACGCGGCGCCAACGTTTATCGATCAACTGGCCGAAGTGCCGTCCGTCGCGACACAAGAATCTGCGCGGCCTGCGATACAGCCGACTGCCGCGCCGCCGCCGCCGTGCCCACCGCCGATCGAGCCACCGCCCGGGGTAAGCGCAACCGCCGCGCCGACGGCGCCGGAGGAAGCGCCCCTCGCCAGCCCGCCTCCCAGCTCGCCGGCGCCAGTCCACCGCTACTCGGCGTCGCTGGTGCTCAAGCTTTTCGGCAGCGCGCTGGCCACCCTGCTTGTCAGCCTGGGCCAGGGTTTCAAGTTCGTGTTCGTGCCGTTCTACGCGCTGGGCCACTTCGAGGTAGCCCGCCGCCGGCCCGACCGCGTGCTGGTCGTCTTCACCACGCTGTTGGGCTTGGTGCACATGGCCGCCTTGCTGCTGGTGTTCATGCTGTCGGGCTACATTGCGCATCGCCACGTGCTGCCGATCGTGGCCTTGTCGATGCCCTGCACGGCGCTGGGTGTGATTTTTGTCGGTGACGTGATCGCGGCGCTGGTCCGCGCTGGCGCGCCGCAAGCGGCGCTGGCCACGCTGGCGGTCGCCTGTGCCGTCGTGGCGCCCTACACGCTGCGGCGCGTGAATCGCGAGTTCTTGCCGGTGATCGACGCCACGCATTGGGTCGAAGCCCACGCCGAACCGGGTGCGGGAATCGTCTGCAACTCGCCGTACGTCCAGTTTTACGGCTCGCTGCCAGTCACGTCGTTGGGCCCGCATCGGACCACGCTCAACGAGGCGCTGGCGCAGGCCGAATCGGCGGCCCATTACGACTTCGTCGTGCTGCACGTCAACGCGCACGATTATCGCCCCGAGTGGCTGGCCGAGATCGAGCGCGATTACCGCCAGGTGCACGAATTCGCCGATCCCCACACGGGCGGACGGCCCAAGAAGGTGCTGGTGTTCCAGGCCAAGGAAAGCCTGGCGCGGCATTCGGCGCGCGGCGAAGCGACGAACTGACGCCACTGCGGCTGTGCGCCCGGGCTAAAACCGGTTGCCCTTGGTGTTGAGCTTGATGCGCACCAGGTACATGTCGGCGGTGATGTACAGCGTGCTGCCGTCCTCGCCCCAGGCGCAGTTGGCGGTCGCCTCGCCGGTTTCGAAGGTGCCCAGGTGCGTGCCGTCGGCGGCAAACACGTGCACGCCACCCGGCCCCGTGGCGAACAGGTTGCCGGCCTGATCGACCTTCATGCCATCGGGCAGTCCCTTCTTGCCGGCCTTGGCCCAGGCCGTGGCGTCGAAGAACAGCCGACTGGTGCCGAGCGTTCCGTCGGCCTTCACTTCAAAGGCTTTCCAAATCGCCGCCGCCGGATCGCTTTGGGCGACGTACAGCGTTTTCTCGTCCGGCGAAAACGCGATGCCGTTGGGCCGCGTCATTTCCTTGGTCAACAGGGTGACCGCGCCATCGGGCGAGACGCGGTAGACGCCGCAAAAATCGAGCTCGCGCCGCGGGTCGTCGTAGTTCTTCGGCAGACCGTAGGGCGGGTCGGTGAAATACAAGTCGCCGTTGCTCTTGAAGGCCGAGTCGTTGGGGCTGTTGAGGCGCTTGCCCTGGTAGCTGTCGACGATCGTCTTCTTGCCGCCCAGCTTTTCCAAGCGCGAGACGCGGCGGTCGCCGTGCTCGCAAAACACCAGCCGCCCCTGTGGATCGAGATTCAACCCGTTGCTCCCCGGCTCGCCGCCGTAATCGGCCACGCCCGTATAGCCGGCGGGCTTCATGAACAACGAGATGCCTTCGCCGTCTTTCCACTTCATCACCGAATTGCGGGGGATATCGGAAAACAGCAGGTAACCGCCCTCCTTGATCCACACCGGGCCCTCGGACCAGTCGAAGCCTTCGGCAAGCTTTTCCATGTGGGCGCCGGCGGGGACGATCTTGTCGAGCCGCGCGTCCTTGCGATCGATCTTGCCGAAGCTGGGATACTTGTCGGCCGCCGCGGCGATCGAACCGCACAGGACGAGTGCCACCCACGACGCAACCGCGACGCGCGATGCCAAGGTGCAAGCTGACATGGTGCAAATCTCCGGAGTTGGAAAGTTCATCAGGGTGCGCTGGTATGCGGCCTCAAATATTCTTGCGCAGCAAGTTCCACAGGTGGGGCAGGCAGCCTAGCGCCGCGCCGACCAGAAGACCGATGCCGTGGGCCCAGTTGGCCACGTTGCTGATGACCCCCATCGCGCACAACACGAACCAGGCCATCATCCAGAAGGCGATGTCGGGACGCAGATACAAGCCCGAAGTCGGGTCGAGCCGGCCGCGGACCCAGGCATAGCCGAACAGGCCGTAGACCACGCCCGACATGCCGCCGAATCCGGGCCCGGTGGCCAGGTACTGCGCGAAGTTCGACCCCACGGCAATCAGCAGCGCGACCAAGGCGAACAGCACCGACCCCAAGCGGCGTTCGATCAAGCTGCCCAGGTCGTACAGCCAGAACATGTTGAACACGATGTGCAACAACCCGAAATGCAAGAAGATCGGCGTGACCAGCCGCCACACCTGGCCCTGCACGATCTCGGGCAGGCTGAACTGCAGGTCCTCATAGGGCAGATCGCCGACGTGGAGGAACATCAGCACCGAAGCGGCGATCATCACCACCGTCACCGGGCGGCGCCGCCAGGGGCTGGCCCATTCGTTGCGCATGTCGATGAAGTTGCGCTGCGCCTGGCGTTTCTTCTCGGCCATCTCACGGCGGGCCTTGCGGGCCGCTTGCTCGGCCGCGTCGTAGCGGTCGTCGGTCGGGTGCAGCTTGAACGCTTCGAGCTCCTGCTTGCCTTGCGGAAGCTGGTTCTCGTCGTGAATCCAGATGGCGCAGCCGTCGGCGGCCGGCTCGACCTTGGCCGTGATGCCCAGGGTCAACAGGTAATTGGCAAAACGCTCAGCGTCTTGGCGAGTCGGCAGGATCCCGGCTTGGCGCATGGGTGGGCTGAAGGGTCGCGGTGGGTGGAGTCAGTTGGAAGCGCCCTGCAAGTTTCGCACAATTCGCCGCCCGATCAAGGCGCCAGCCTCACGCGCTGGATGTCGTGGGCCACGAGCCACTCGAGCCAGCGCTCCTGCTCCTCGGTGATTTCCGCTTCGGCCACCTTTTCGCTGTCCAACGGCGAGACGAGCGTCAAGATGCCCTCGTCGAGCCAGCGCTTCGCATCGTCGAGCTTGATCCAGAACTCCCCCGCGGCCAGCGGAGGCACGTCCGGCTCGCCGGCGGGAGTCATAAAGTAGGCGATGTCGTGCTTGAACCGCGACGACATTTCCAGCGGCGGCACTCGGGTCGATCGACGGCGTGGACGAGCATGGCGAGACTCCGTCGATCAGCGTAACAGAATCACGGCGTCGCCGCGAACGACGGCCCCCGCATCACATTGCGCGTCACGCGCTGCGGCCGGCCAGGGCGCCGGTACTCCAGGCGGCTTGAAAGTTGTAGCCGCCGATGGGGCCGTCGAGATCGAGCACTTCGCCGGCCCAGTACAGGCCCCGCACAAGCTTGCTGGCCATGGTCCGCGAGTCCACTTCCTCCAGCGCCACGCCGCCGGCGGTGACTTCGGCCTTCTTGTAGCCGCAGGTGCCCCCCAGCGGAATCTGGACCCGCTTGACCGCCTCGACCGCGCGGGCCCGCGCCTGGTGGCCGACTTCGGCCGCCTTTTGCTCGGGCGGCAGCCCGGCCACCTGCAACAAGGTTTCGGCCAGACGATGCGGAAGCGTCTCGGGTAGCAGGCTCACGAGCTGCTTCTTGCCGCCGGCGGCCGCGCCGGCGCGCAGCGCCTCGTCGAGCTGTCCGGCCGCGACGGCGGGCAGAAAATCGCACTCCAGCAGCAGCGCCTGGGGGCGCGGATGGCCGGCCACCGCGCGGCTGACGTCCAAGACCACCGGGCCCGAGAGGCCAAAGTGCGTAAACAGAAACGACCCACGCCGCTGGCCCAAGACGCGTGGCTTGGCCGCAGGCGCGCCTGCGGCGTCGGCAGTCTCCAAGACCCGCACGGCCACGTCGCCGATCGTAATGCCGCGCAGGTCGCTTACCCACGGGGCGTGCGTCGTCAACGGCACCAGTGCCGGCCGCGGCGTGACAATCGAGTGCCCCAGTTGCCTGGCCCAGGCGTAGCCCTCGCCGATGGTGCCGCAGCCCGGATACGACTGGCCACCGACGGTGACGATGAGCTTCTCGGCGCAGATTTGGCGCTTGGAGGTGCGGAACACGAAATGAGGGCCGTCGCGTTCGATTTCGCCGAGCGGCTCATCGAGGGCCAGCTCGGCGCCGCTGCGCCGCGCGCGAGCCACTAGCGCCGTCAGCACGTCGAGGGCGCGGTCGCTGACGGGAAAGATTTTTCCGGTGGACTCAACCTTGGTCGCCACGCCCTCGGCTTCGAACAGGTCGATCGTGTCGCGCACGCCGAAGGCGGCCAGCGCCGAATGCAGAAACCGGCCCTGCGGCCCAAAGGCCTCGACGATGCCGCGATTGTCGGTGTCGTGCGTGATGTTGCAGCGCGTGCCGCCGGAGATCAGGATTTTGACCCCCGGCTTGCGGTTCTTCTCCAGCAGCAAGGTACGCTTGCCCCGCGCGGCCGCCTCGGCCGCCGCCATCAGGCCCGCGGCGCCTGCGCCAACGACCACCACCTGCCACGTCGCGTCGGTAGAAGTCATTGCCTGGCCATGCACCCCACGGATTCCACCAGCGGTCATGGTAGTCGGCCGAGTGGGCATGGACGAGGGCCCGCGGTTTGGGTTAGGCTCTCGCGGGCAACGGACCGCCGCTGGCTGGAATCAGAGATGCCGGAAATCCAAATCTGGGGCGCCGTGCTGATCTTCGTCGGCACGTATGCCGTCATCGCCTTTGCCAAGGTTCCCCGGCTGCATCTCGACCGGCCGGGCGCGGCGGTGCTGGGCGCCGTGCTGATGGTGGCCTGCGGCGTGCTGTCGTTCGACGAGGCCTGGCAAGCCATCGATGCCCGCACCATCGTGCTGTTGTTGGGAATGATGATTCTTAACGTGCTGCTCGAAGAAAGCGGTTTCTTCGAGTTGGCTGCCGTGACGGTGCTGGCGCGGACGCGCTCGCCGGTAAGTCTGCTGGTGGGACTGGTGATCCTGTCGGCGGTGCTATCGGCGCTCTTTCTCAACGACACCGTGTGCCTGATGCTCACGCTGCCCGTGCTGGCCATCGTGCATCGCGGCGGCTGGCCGGCCCTGCCTTACCTGGTGGCATTGGCCATGAGCGCCAACGTGGGGAGCGTGATGACCGTCGTCGGCAATCCGCAGAACATGCTGATCGGCAACTACAGCGGGTTGTCGTACGCGGCATTCCTGCTGTGGATGGCGCCGGTGGGCGCGGTCAGCCTGGCGGCGCTGGTGGGCATCCTGGTGTTGCATTACAGGCCCCAGTTGAGGATGCCTGCGCAGCAGCCGCTCGCTGACGCGGGCCGCGAGCGGCCGCGGGTCGATCGCCGGCTGCTCGGGCAATCGCTGTGCGTGCTGGCGGGCGTGCTGGTTGCCTTCGTGACGGTGGGCGACTTGCCGCTGTCGGCGATGGGGGGCGCCATGCTGTTGTTGCTCATCTCGCGGCGTTCGCCGGCCGCGATCTTCGGTCGAGTGAACTGGGTGCTGCTGGCGTTCTTCGCCGGTTTGTTCGTCGTGGTCCGCGGACTGGAGGCGACCGGCGTGGTGGCCGACGCCGCGCAAACGATTCAGCCGCTGTATGGCAACTCGCTGGCCACGCAGATTCCCGTGTTCACGGCCACGACCGTGATCGGCAGCAATGTGGTTTCGAACGTGCCGCTGGTGGTGCTGGCGCGGGGAGTCGTGCCGGGGCTGATCGAGCCACAGCTCATGTGGCTGGTGCTGGCCATGGCCAGCACGCTGGCCGGGAACCTGACCATACCCGGGTCGGTGGCCACGCTGATCGTGCTGGAAACGGCGCGACAGAACCCCGGCGGCGTCGACCGGACGGTAGGCTTTTTCGAGTTCTTGCGCGTGGGGATTCCGGTGACCCTGGTCACCACCACGCTGGGTGCGTTGGTGCTGGCCGGCGAACACTACCTGGCGGGGTGGCTGCGCTAAGCCTTACTTGCCGCTGTCGCTGGCGGCCAACGATTCTTCCTCGGCCGAGACCGAGCTGAAATAGCCGACCATCATCTCTTCCCACGTTTGCAGGCCGAAGCGGACCGTTTTGGTGGGATCGGGATTCAGCGGGTTAGCCTCCGAGTTGTCGTACCGGGCCGTGCAGACCAGCTTCGAGCCCTTGGGCATGAAGATCGGCTCGGCCAGGTCGTAGCGGAGTTGCCAGTTGAAATCGTAGTGCGGCACGTCGAGCAGCACCTCGCGGCGGCCGTCGGGATACTCGGCCTCGAAGCGGAACGACTTGCCCCGATAGTGCATGTGCGGAAACAGGTTCAAGATCAGCGAATCCCGCAAGAAGGGCTTCTTCGACACCAGCTCGTAGTTGTCGGCGCCGGGCGGAATGTTGATGTTCGGATTGACCGACATGCCGTAGCGAATCTGCCGCTTCACTTTCTTCATGTCAGCCAGCTTCAGCCCCACGTAGCTGCGGTCGTCCTGCATCGTGCCGTTGGGGGTGTAGTGCATCTGAATGATCAGCGACGAGCCACGCTCCAGCTTCATCGCCATCCCCTCGGGATAGCGCCAGGGATTCATGCCGGGGGCGTAGATCGCGACCATCTTGCCGGTGGCTTGAATCTCGGGCAGGTTGCCGAGCTTCACTCCCGGCGGAGCGGAGTAGAGCACCACGTGGTGCACCACGGCCTGGTTGCCCGGGCGGGCCTCGGCGGTGGCGACCCACAGATCTTCCTTCAAGTCGCGCTCGACGATGAAGTACTGGTAGTCGACGACGCCCTCGGCCGGCACCGTGTAGGCCTTTTCCATGCGATAGACCAAATCGGGCTGGCCCATCCGCCAGCCGGTGGTGAACTTGGGCGGCGCCGGCAGGTCGGCCGGGTTGCCCTGCGGGCAGCCGTTGTCGATCCAAGCGAAGATCGTCTGCTTGTCGGCGGCGCTCAGACTGCAATCGTTTGAAAACTTGCCGTACTTGGGATCGGCGAACCAGGGGGGCATGCGATTGAGCGTGACCACTTCGCGGATCGTATCGGCCCAGCCTTTGGCCGTCTCGTAGGTGTCGAGCGGAAAGGGAGCCAACTCGCCGTCGCGGTGGCACTCGACACAATGGCGGTTGAACACGGCCGCCACGTGCTTCGAGTAAGTAATGTCGCCCTTGGGCTCGGTCTTTTGGACCCGCGCGATCAGGCAGCCGGTGAACGGCGTGCTGGGCTTGCTCACTTCCTTGCCGGCCAGGATTTCGTCCAGGGCCAGCACCAGGTCGCGCCGCGAGGCCTTTTCGTGCTGCACGCCGACGACGTATTGATCGTCGATCCGGCCGTGATAGCGCACGTTGCGCTGCGCGTCGAGCACGAACACCTCGGGCGTGCGGGCGGCGGCCAGCTTGTCGGCCACGATGTTGCCGGTGTCTTTCAGCAGCGGAAACTCGACGTGGTGCGAATTGGCAAAGGCGGTCAGCTTGGTCGGGGTGTCGAGCGTGTTGGCGTCGATGCCCAGAAACACGACGCCCTGCTTACCATATTCCTTGGCCAGGTCGGCCAATCGCGGAGCATAGAGCTTGGCCAGCGGGCAGTCGGTGCCCAGGAACACCAGCACCACCGCTTTCTTGTCGGCATACTGGGCCAGGGTGTGCGCGTTGCCGTGGAAATCGCGGAGCGAGAAATCGTCGACGTGCCTGCCCAGGACCGCGTCATCGGCCGCTTGCGCCGCCAGGGTCCACGCCGTGCAACAGGCCAAGGCCACGCTCGCGGCCAGCAGGGTCTTGCTCATGAGTTTCCTCGTGCAATGCTCGTTCGGGCAGGGGGTTTTTGGAGAGTCGTCGCTTGGCCGACGCGTGGGCCATCATACGCCAGATTCAATCGGCTTTGCCAGCGGAATTCCCTTTCCATTCGATCCAGGAAACCTGGGTCACCAACTGGTCGATCGAGGCAAACGAGATGGCCGCGTTGGTGGCGAATCGCGGGCTGGAGTTGGCCGGAAAGGTGGCCAGCGTGGCGTCGCCCACCAAAAACACGTTGAAATCCTTCGACAAGTTCTGGTAACCGGCCGTGGTCTTGCAGAAGCACATGTCGGTGGCGTAGCCGGTCAACAACACGTGATGTATACCCTGCGCCTTGAGGAATTGTTTCAACGGTTCGTAGCCCGGCGTGTCATAAATCACCACGTCGTCCGGGTCGACCGTGACGTCCTTGGTCACCGGGATGGGCAAGTCCCAGAAGCCGGCGTTGTTGAAGCGCGGTCCGGGGTCCAGCCCTTTGAACTGCTTGAAGTAGTCGACCACCGGGCTGTCGGCCGACAAGGTCAGCCGCGCCGGCACGGGCTCTCCCCGGTAGACGAACGTGTTGAGCTTGGCGTCCAACTCCTGGGCGCCCTGACGGCGCTCGGACTCGCTGGGCTTGTGCGTGAACGAGCGATAGAGCTTGTGACGGATCGGATCTTCGTTGCCCGGCAGGCTGTACATCACCAGGCTCACCTTGCCCCGTAGCGACTTGAGCAACGGGTCAATCACTTCGCGCGTGTGCCGGCCCGCCAGGTGGTTCTTCTCGGGCGTGCAGAAATCGGCGGCGCCGGCCGGCTCAGGCGTGCGCCAGCCTTGCCCGTCGTCGATGCCCCAGGGGTGGACCATGATGAGCGCCGTCTTCGACGCTTGTAGACGATTGGGCATTTCGACGATGCCCCGCAGGTTGTACGAGAAGCGCCAGGCCCGCACGTGCAGATCGGCCCGCGGGTCGTCGACCAACAGCGGCGCTTCGTAGCGTGCCGTTTCGTGCACCGGCTCGACGAACTCGGGATGATCGGCCAACAGCGGCTTGGGATCGGCCAGCCGCGTGAGGCGGTTTTCGTAGACGCGGCCCGCGGGGTCTTCGGCCAGCGCGATGCGCGAAATTGCCGACAGGGCTGCCGCCGCTGTGAGAACGAGCATGACAATCGGGGCGCCGTTGGAAACACAACGGCGTTGAGTGGGGAGGGAACGCATGAGATGGACCTTTTCGGTTGGCGTTCACAGACCTGGCTTGCACGTCGCCGGGCTTCTCATCATAACCGCGGGGCGACCCCATTGGCGACTGCTGGCCAGCGGCGTCCGCCGACAATTACAATAGCCGCCTGGCAAGCCGGCAGTCTGGTTTCAACTTTGCGAGGTCCCCGTGGGTGTGTACGAGAAACTGGGTGTGCGGCCGATCATCAACGCCTCGGGCGCGGTCACGCGGCTGGGAGGCGCTCCGATGAGCGAAGCCGTGCTGGCGGCCTTTTGCGAAGCGGCCGGCCAGTCGGTCCCGCTCGAAGAGCTGCAAGCCGCCGCCTCGCGGATCATCGCCGAAACCACCGGCACCGAAGCCGCGCTGGTCACCGCCGGCGCCGCAGCGGCGCTGACGCTGGGCGCCGCGGCCATCATGGCCGGCGACGACCTGGCCCGCATGGAACAACTGCCGCGCTGCGACGACTTTCCCCACGAATTCGTGATCGCCCGCGAACATCGCAACAGTTACGACCATGCGGTACGCGCCAGCGGCGCGCGGCTGGTGGAGGTGGGCTTTCACGAGATCATTTCGGGCGCCGGCGTGCGCCGCGCCGAGCCGTGGGAGTATGAGGCGGCTTTCGGCCCGCGCACCTGCGGCGTGTTGTACGTGCTGGCGGCCGGGTCGCTGGGGCAATTGGCCGACGTGGTGCGACGCGCGCATGCCCACCAGTTGCACGTGCTGGTCGACGCGGCCGCCGAGTTGCCGCCGCGGGCCAATCTGCGAACGATCGCCGCCACCGGCGCCGACCTGGTGGCCTTCAGCGGCGGCAAAGCCATCCGCGGACCGCAAGCGACGGGCATCCTGTGCGGGCGGCGCGAGCTGGTCACCTCCGCGACCCTGCAAATGCTCGACATGGACGACCACTGGGAACTGTGGGAGCCGCCCGCGGGCTTCATCGACCGCTCGAAGCTACCCGGCCTGCCGCGGCACGGCATCGGCCGCGGCTTCAAAGTGTCGAAGGAACAGATCGTGGCGCTGCTGGCGGCGCTCGAGATGTTCGCCCGCGGCGACTACGACCGCCAACTGGCCGACCAGCGCAAACACCTGGAAACGATTGCCCGCGAGTTGGCCGGCTGCGCCGTGCACTGCCAGTTGCAGACGACCGACGCGGAGAACTCGCCGGTGCTGGAGATCACCGTCGACGAGCCGGCGCTGGGCGTCACGGCGGTCGAGGTCTGCCGGCGATTGCGGGCCGGGTCACCGCCGTGCTACGTCGGGCACCTGGGACTTTACGAAGGACGGCTAATCATTCATCCGCTGCACTTGACGGCCGAGACCAGCGCCGTGCTAGCGCGGCGGCTGCGCGAAGAATTGACGCCGGCCAAAAACCGCTGAGCGAGGGGCCGGCGCGCTAACCGCGGTGCGGCAACTGGCCCCAGGTCATGGAGTCGATCTCCTCCAGCGACGTCACGCCGTCGCACACCTTGAGCAAAGCGTCGGCCCGCAGGCTGTTGGTGCCGGCGGAACGGAGCAGATCGCGCAGCTCCTCCTCGGGGCTGCCGCGCTCGATCGCCTCGCGCACTTCGCGGTTGGGCACGGCCACCTCGAACACTCCGATCCGGCCGTGATAGCCCGTTTGCCGGCAGGCGTCGCACTTGCCCGCCTTGTAGAGCTTAGCGGGCGGCGCGATTTTTTCCTGCTCGAAGGCCCGCTGCTCGTCGGCCGTCGGCGCGGCCTCCACGCGACAGGCCGTGCACAACCGCCGCACCAGGCGCTGCGAAATGATGCCGCTCAGGTTTCCGCCCAGCGAGCGGTTGTCGATGTGCAAATCTCGCAGGGCCGTAACGGTCGAGGCTACGTCGCGAGTGTGCAGCGTGGTGAACACGAACTTGCCGCTGCTGGCCGCCCGCATCGCGATCTCGGCCGTCTCGGCGTCGCGAATCTCGCCGACCAGCACGATGTCGGGGTCCATCCGCAACAACGACCGCAGCCCGCTGGTCATCGTCACGTCGTGCCGCGGATCGGCGGCCACTTGCCGGAAGCTGGGCACGTGATATTCGGGCGGGTCTTCGACGGTGACGATGTTGCGGTGGCCATCGTCCAACGCGTGGACCATCGAGTAGGCCGTGGTCGTCTTGCCCGATCCGGCCGGGCCGGTGACCAGCACCACGCCCTCTCCTTCGCCTTGGCGCATCATGTGCCACAGTTCTTTCCAGCACAGTGGGATCCGAAGCTTGGAATTCACGTGACTTGAAGTCGCGGC
>JADMIO011618380.1_pt1 | contig 66237 bp, 54 predicted proteins | sample 8958161 | NCBI WGS metagenome assembly JADMIO01 (sample SAMN16585339, study PRJNA669376) | soil metagenome | isolation source: Crop rotation soil | place: USA: Cullars Rotation, Alabama | collected 2011 | reverse complement strand
TCATAAAGGCTATGCACTTGGAGCGATCGCAGATATATTCTCCGGCATACTCAGCGGTGCAAACTATGGTCCATGGGTTCCGCCATTCCCCGCTTATTTACCCATGCCCGATCATTTGCCCGGCGAAGGAATCGGCCATTTCTTTGGCGCCATGCGTATCGATGCATTCAGAACTGCTGATGAATTCAAAGAGCATATGGATAAATGGATCGAACGATTCCGCTCGGCCAAAACCATACCCGGACAGGAAAAGGTACTCATCCCCGGCGATCCCGAAAGGGAAATGGAAGCCGAAAGGATGAAGAATGGAATTCCTTTGCTTCAGCCTGTTATAGATGACCTCAGTTCTGTAGGAGATAAGTTCGGCGTAGCTCTATAACAATTATATTTGCAGCTCAAATTTTTATTGGAGATGAAAGTCATGAAGTTTGGCGGCACCAGCGTGGGCAAGCCGCAACGGATGCAGGAAGTGGCGAACCTGGTAACAAAGGATAATGAGCCAAAGATCGTTGTGCTCTCGGCATTGAGCGGAACAACCAATTCACTTGTTGAAATAAGTGAATCACTTGCATCCGGTGACCGTAATGCTGCAAAGCAACAGATATATACACTGCATGAGCATTATAAGAACTTCATTTCTGTTCTGCTGAAGAACGAAGACTCATTAAAGAAAGCAAATGAGGTTTTGCATGAGCATTTCGAATTCCTTACCATCATCTTAAAGATATCTTTCAGCGAAGCATTGAATAAAGATATTCTTGCGCAGGGTGAACTCTTAAGCACAAAACTATTCAGCATCTACCTTGATGAAATAAAAGTAGATCATGTGCTGCTGCCTGCACTCGATTTCATGACCATCGATACACATGATGAGCCGCAGGTAGGAACGATCAAGGTGAAGATCGCCCAATTGCTTCAGCGTAACAAAGACAAGAAGATATTCATCACCCAGGGATATATCTGCCGCAATGCCAGGGGAGAAGTGGATAACCTCAAAAGAGGAGGAAGTGACTATTCAGCTTCGCTCATAGCAGCGGCAATAAATGCCAGCGTTTGTGAGATATGGACCGATATTGATGGTATGCACAATAATGATCCCAGGATCGTGAACAAAACTTACCCTATTGAACAATTAAGTTTTGAAGAAGCTGCTGAGCTTGCCTATTTCGGCGCAAAGATCCTTCATCCTGCAAGTATTTGGCCGGCTCACTTCTATAATGTTCCGGTAAAGCTGCTGAATACAATGGAGCCATCAGCAAAAGGAACACTCATCACTGAAAAAGCAGGAAGCGTAGGATCAAAGGCAGTTGCTGCAAAGGATGGCATCACTGCCATCCGCATCAAGAGCAGCCGCATGTTACTTGCTTATGGTTTTCTTCGTAAAGTATTTGAAGTGTTTGAGAAATATCGCACTTCCATCGATATGATCACCACATCGGAAGTTGCGGTATCAGTCACAATAGACAATGATGTGAATCTTCCTCATATCATCAAAGAACTTGAACCCTTTGGCACCATTGAAATAGATACCAATCAAACTATAATCTCAGTTGTGGGGAATGAGATCGAAGAAACAAAGGACGTGATGAAAAGATTATTCGATGCCATTGAACCCATCCCCGTGCGTATGGTAAGTTATGGAGGAAGCAAGCATAATGTTACATTATTGATCGACAGGCAGTATAAGGAGCAGGCATTGCAGCTGCTGAATGAGGGATTGTTCGGGTTGTAAAAAACGTTTAAACGATATTCAGAGTCCTATTCCCAGTTTTTTATAGATAAAACTCATCAGCCAGGCCGGCCCGATCATGAGGAACTGAATGTCTTTGAGAAAAGATGGCTTCTTGCCTTCTACCTTATGTCCATAGAACTGCCCGATCCAGGCCACTGTGAAAACGATCACACAAAAAAGCCAAAGTGGTATTATCCCTGAATTTTCGATGAGATAACATAGCCAGAGACAGAACAGGGCGAAGAGCAGCATACCGATCCACAAAGTTCTTGAAAGGGATAAATAGTAGATCACCACCAACAACATCACCAGCATTGCCATATTTGCAGGTACCAGTCCTATTGAAAAGGGGAGCTTGATGCTGTACAATAAACCCGTTACGGAAAAGAAAATGGACGGCACACATATCCAGTGAATGGTTTTATTGGTGTGGTCCTGGTGGCTTTCACCATATTCGCTGAGCCATTGCTGAATGGTTTTCATGTTAAGGCTTTTACGTATGCTAAAGATAATTAAATCTGTTAACAATTCATTTGCAACAAATACACAGCATTTTGCGTCTTACTATTGGTTTTTCATAGGATATTGGATTAAACGGGCCTGGATTTCCATCCGGGTCCTCATTTTTTTATACATGTCAAGGACATCTCAAGGCCTGGATACAATAAAAAAACCCTCCGTCGGCTGGCGGAGAGTTTCAAAAACTTCAAATAGCAGGAATATTATACGATCAGCATCGCATCTCCATAGCTGAAGAAACGGTACTTGTCTTTTATTGCTTTTTTATAAGCTTCCATCATCAGGTCGTAGCCGGCAAATGCACAGGCCATGATCAACAGGCTTGTTTTTGGAAGGTGAAAATTGGTCACCAGTGCATCAGCAATATTGAAGTTGTAAGGAGGATGGATGAAATGATTCGTCCAGCCTTCAGAAGGCTTCAATAATTTTTGTGCAGTGAAAGAAGATTCCATGGCCCTCATTGTTGTTGTACCGATGGAACAAACACGATGGCCGCCTTCTTTCGCCTTATTTACGATCTTGCAGGCATTCTCTTCAATGCGGTAATATTCAGCATCCATCTTATGCTTACTCAGGTCCTCTACTTCAATAGGGCGGAATGTACCCAAACCCGTGTGCAACGTTGCTTCTGCAAAACGGATCCCTTTTATCTCCAGCCTCTTGATCAGTTCTTCGCTGAAGTGTAACCCGGCAGTAGGAGCAGCAACTGCGCCTTCATGTTTTGCATAAACGGTTTGATAACGTTCTTTGTCCTCTTCTTCAGGCTTGCGCTTGATGTATTTCGGCAATGGTGTTTCACCAAGTATCTCCAGCATTTGACGGAACTCCTGGTCACTTCCTTCCCACAGGAAACGGATGGTACGGCCGCGGCTGGTGGTATTGTCTATCACTTCGGCAACCAGCTCATCACTTTCACCAAAGTAAAGTTTATTACCTACCCTGATCTTACGGGCAGGATCAACGATCACATCCCACAGCTTATTTGCTTTATTGAGTTCTCTTAAAAGGAATACTTCGATCTTGGCACCTGTCTTTTCTTTACGCCCATACATGCGGGCAGGGAATACCTTGGTATTATTCACAACGAACACATCCTTGTCGTCGAAATAATCAATGATCTCCTTGAAATGCCTGTTCTCGATCTGTCCGCTCTTGCGGTGGATCACCATCATACGGCTGTCTTCACGTTTTTTGGTAGGTTGCTGGGCAATGAGATTAAGGGGAAGGTCGAAACGGAATTGAGATAATTTCATGTAATAATTTGTTTTAGTTATTACATGCCGTGCACAGAATGAACACATCAGGTAGCCTTGCTGGAGGCGCTTATCATGTTACGGCATGATTTAAAGGTGGCAAAGGTAATGAATACCTTGCAAAAACCGGGCACAAATATTCAACCCTTAAGGATATTGACAAGAAACTCATATAAAGCGTTAAATGATCCAGGAGGATTTTGTGGTTTGTGCAGTTCTGTGCATCTTTATGCCGTACCCAGTTAATATCAGCCATAATGTTCAAGAGATCCTACTATTTCCTGCTCTGCGCTTTATTGCTTTGTTCCATCCAGGGTTCAGGTCAAAAAAAATCAGCACCAAAATACCCCAGCTTGCTCTGGGAGATCAGTGGCAATGGTCTTACCAGGCCCTCTTACCTCTTCGGTACCATGCACGTGAGCAGTAAGATGGTATTTCATTTAAGCGATTCATTTTATATCGCTCTCAAAAATGTTGATGCCGTAGCGCTTGAACTGAACCCCGATCTATGGCAGGGCCAGATGGTATCACTCAACAGGCAGAAACAGAACTATGTGGATTTTGTGCGTACTCCACGTGGCGACTACCTCACCGAGAACTCATTCCGGATCACAAAATATGATGATGAATTGAAAGCGGCCATGAGCAGTGAGCCTACGATCGTGAACAGCCTGCTTTACCGCAGTTATAAAGAGAAAGAGGATTTTGAAGAAGATACATTTCTTGACCTGTATATTTTCCAGACAGGTAAAAAGCTTGGAAAAAGATCCACAGGTGTGGAGGACTATTATGAAACCGAGAAGATCGTGCTGGAAGCTTATTCGGATATGGCCAAAGAAAAGAAAAAGAAGTCCATTGATCTTGATGGTGAATCCAGGTTTGATTTTGGTGAGAAATTACAGGAGGCATACCGTCGTGGCGACCTTGACATGATGGATTCGCTCAACCGCATGGTAGACCGCTCAGATGCCTTTACCGAAAAATTCCTTTTCAAAAGGAACGAAGTGCAGGCACATTCAATAGATACGATCATCAAAAAGAATTCTTTGTTCGTTGGTGTTGGTGCAGCGCATTTACCCGGGCCAAGAGGTATCATTGAATTGCTCCGCAAGATGGGGTACAGGCTTCGTCCAATAAAAATGAACGACAGGGATGCAATGCAAAAAGAGGTCATTGACAGGGTGAAAGTGCCTGTAAGTTTTTCTACACAGGTGTCGGATGACGGGTTTTACAGTGTATCCATGCCCGGACCCCTGTATAAACTTTCAGGTGAATACCAGGACCTCGACAGGAGACAATATTCTGACATGAGTAATGGCTCTTATTATCTTGTAACACGTGTAAAGACACATGCGCCATTCTTTGGCCAGGATGAGAAAGAAGTGTTCAGGAAAGTAGACAGCTTTTTATATGAGAATATCCCGGGTAAGATATTATCCCGGAAACTGATCACTAAGAATGGCTATACCGGTTATGATATCAGTAACCGTACACGACGTGGCGACCTGCAGCGTTATAATATTTTTGTAACGCCTTACGAGATCCTCTTTTTCAAAATGAGCGGCAAAGAAAATTATGTGGAAGGAAAAGAGGCCGACCAATTCTTTTCATCGATACAATTAAAAAAGAATAATAGTGCACAGATCTTATTTGAACCAGGGCAAGGCGGCTTCTCAGTGAACTTTCCTTCCGTACCTGATGAATACCTTGATAACATGGGGTCCGATGGGATCGACAGGTGGGAATACCAATCAGTCAATAAAGCCAACGGGGATGCTTACCTGGTCTTTGCAAAATCGATCTATAATTTCCGGTTCCTTGACCAGGATACTTTTGACCTGGGCCTGGTGGAGGAATCATTCCGGGACCCCGACCGGTTCGATAAGCAGCTGAAAAGGCAATTGGGTACATGCAATGGATATCCAAGTCTTGACATAACTGAAAAGCTGAAAGATGGTTCTTTGCTGAAAGCGAAATTCATCATTAAAGGCCCTCATTATTATGTACTCGCTGCAAGAAGCAAAGACCTGAATGCTGATCTGGATCCTTTCTTCAGTTCATTCAGGTTCACTCCTTTCAGGTATGGTTATCCTTCAGTATATACAGACACGTTCATGCATTTCAGGGTGAATACACCTGTGGCACCCCAGCTCAATGAAGACCTTCGTCAGCATATTGAGAACGCCGGTGAAGACCTGGCCAATGGATACAACCCAACGGGCTTCATCAATTACTGGCCCAAGACAAAGAATGGCCTGTTCAAAAGCGATTCAACGGGAGAGGTGATCGGCGTAAGCATACAGGAATATCCCAGGTATTATTATGTAAAGGATTCTGCTAAGTTCTGGATCGATGAGATATCGGAAATGTACAAAAGGGCCGACCTGTATTTATACAGGTCTGATTCGCTCACGCTGGGTGATCGTATCAAAGGATATCGTTTCATGCTGAGAGATTCCGGCTCTTCCCGGACCATTACCCGTATGGTGATGCTGAAGGATAATTATACTTTCAGCCTTGTTACCATGGGAGATACCCTGACAGGAGAAAGTTCCTTCATCAGCTCTTTTTTCAACAGCTTCACCATTTCAGATAAAAAACCTGGCCGCAATATCTATGAGAACAGGCTTGATGAATTCTTCACTGATCTTTTCAGCAAGGACAGCGTAACACAGGCAAGGGCAAAACAAGCGCTTTCCAATGTTTATTTCGGGGAGAAGGGTGTTCCCAGGATACTGGATGCCATCAGCAGGCTTGATCATAATGACAAGGACTATTTTAATACTAAGACAAAGCTCATTGCCGAACTGGGTTATATAAAAGATACCATTCATCCTGTGGTGGTGGAGCAGCTCAGGAAAATATATGAGCAGGCAGGAGATACCACTATGTTCCAGGATGAAGTACTGACGGCACTTTCGAGGCATAAGACCAAGGCAGCATACAGCCTGTTCAAGGAACTGATATTGCAGGATCCGCCGGTTTTTGAGAATAACTATGATTATAGCGGCATGTTCTCGAACCTCGAGGATTCCTTGTTGCTCGCTAAAGACCTTTTTCCCGAGTTGCTTGAACTCTCATCACTCAGCGACTACAAGGAGAATGTGTTATCGCTGCTCGGCAAACTGGTTGATAGTAACATAGTAAAGGCGGGTGACTATGAGAAATACTTTTCAAAGATCTGGTTAGATGCCAGGGTGGAATTGAAAAGGCAGCGTGTGAAGGATGAGAAGATCATGGAGAAGGAAGCAAAGAAGGATGACGAAGATAACAATGACAGCTATGTAAGGAACTTCGACCATTATGGCAAAGAAAAGACCACGCTCGATGAATACAGTGTGCTGATCGTACCGTTCTATTCAAAGAACAATGCTGCTAAAACATTCTTTGAACAACTGTTGCGGTCAAGGGATGATGAAGTAAGACTGAATACTGCTGTTCTGCTGCTGAGGAATAATATCCCGGTTGCAGACAGTATCCTTTTAAATCTTGCAGCAAGCGATCAATACCGGGGAACTTTATATACCGGTCTTGAAAAGGCAAAGCGCCCCGATCAATTCCCGGCAAAGTATAAGAACCAGGCTGATCTTGCAAGGAGTTATCTCATGGCAGATAAAGATTATGACAAGGTTGATTCCATCATATTCCTGAAGAAACAACCTGCTGCTTACCTCGATAAGAAAGGCACGGTATATTTTTTCAAATACCGGGTGAAGAAAGAAGATGACTGGAAGATCGGGATCAGCGGCCTGCAGCCGGAAGATGAAAATAAAGTGAGCAGCGATGATAAACTCGTTTCCATGACCGATGTGAAGATAAAAGCCGATGAACCGCTGGATGATCAGCTTCGTAAGCAATTAAAGAAATTACTTTTCGGTTTTCATAAGAGCGGTAAGAATTTTTATGGTTATGGCGCCTACAACTACAGGCGTGCAGGAAGGGTTTTGGACAAAGACGATGATGGAAATATCGTTTTCCCGGGTATGGCGTTGATCAGGTTTTGAGTATACTCATCTTTGGGATGGAAATAAACTTCGTCAGCTTCTCCTTCTTCCACGATACGGCCCTGGTTCATAACAAGTATCCTGTTACAGATATAATGAACAACAGAAAGATCATGTGATATAAAGATCGACGTGAACCCGAACTCCTGTTTCAGGTCATTCAGTAAATTAAGTACCTGTGCCTGCACACTAACATCCAGTGCCGAAACGCTCTCATCAAAAACGAGAAATGAAGGATTCAGGGCCAGGGCACGGGCGATACATATCCGCTGCCGCTGCCCGCCGCTGAACTGGTGCGGATAACGGTTGAAGTGGTTTGTATCAAGACTTACTTTTTCCAGCAGCTCCATCACTTTTTCCTTTCGTTGTTTATTGCTGTTTAATACATGATGAACTTTCAGTGGTTCCAGTATTGCTTCTCCAATGGTAATGCGTGGATTCAATGAGCCATAAGGATCCTGGAAAACGATCTGCAGATCCTTGCGCATACTGCGCATGGCAGACGATTTTATTTTTGTGATATCGACGCCTTCCAGTAAGATCTTTCCTGAAGTTGGTTTTACCAGTTGAAGGATCGCCCTGCCAAGCGTTGTTTTACCACAACCGCTTTCACCTACAAGTCCAACAATATCTCCCTTTCGAACGGTGAAGCTTACATCATTCACTGCTTCAAAGTAACTGGTGGTTCTGCCGAATATATTTTTCTTTAACGGGAAACGTACAGAAAGATCCTCTACCTGCAGCACAGAAGGCTGTTCACTATAGATCGCAGGCTGAACCCCGTTCACGGATCTTATTTTTGAATAGGGCTCACCGTTTTTTTCTTTTTCATTCTTTTCTTTCAGGAAATCACTTACAACAGGTAACCTTTTTCCTTTTGGCTGACCTGCAGGCCGGCAAGCCAGTAATGCTTTTGTATAAGGATGCTGTGGTGATTGTAAGATATCCTTTGCCACGCCCTGTTCAACGATCTCTCCTTTATACATTACAATGATCTTATCGGCTATATCTGCAACGATGCCCAGGTCATGGGTAATGAAGATCACACCCATATGATTCTGCTCCTGCAATGAACGGATGAGTTCGAGTATTGTCTTCTGAACGGTCACATCCAGCGCTGTGGTGGGTTCATCTGCGATCAGCAATGTGGGGTCACAGCTCATTGCCATGGCGATCATCACCCTTTGCTTTTGTCCGCCGCTTATTTGATGAGGATAGCGGGTGAATATGTTTTCGGGATCGGGAAGCTTTACCTTTTCAAAAAGTTCGATGGTCTTTTTCCTTGCTTCCTTTTTTGACAACGAACGATGAAGCATCATTGATTCCATTACCTGTGAGCCGCACGTAAATACCGGGTTAAGGGATGTCATTGGTTCCTGGAAGATCATGCTGATGTACCTGCCCCTGATCTCGTTCAAAACATCCACAGGAAGATTGAGCAGGTCTACGGGACGTTTTTCACTCTGGAAAAAAATGACGTTGCCTTTAACATGACCGTGTTTTGGAAGTAGCTGGAGCAATGAAAGTGCAGTAACAGATTTGCCTGAGCCGCTTTCTCCAACAATGGCAACCAGTTCTCCTTTCTTTATTTCAATGGAAGCGCCCTTAACAGCAGTTGTTTTTTCATTCCTGTTATTGAAATGAACAGACAGGTTCCTTATGGAAAGAAGTGATGGCAAATCTTTTAATTTAATAAGTATTGGAGTTCAAACTTCCTGCTAAAACTTCAGGTGTCTTACTGTAAGCCCGTTATTCATCAATTGTTTCAAAGAGTCGATACCGATCTTCAGATGGGTATTGACATATTTAGTGGTGATCCTTTTATCGCTTTGTGCGGTCTTCACACCATCGGGCGTCATAGGCTGATCACTCACCAGCAGTAATGCCCCGGTTGGGATCCTGTTATAGAATCCTACCGTAAAGATCGTTGCGGTTTCCATATCCACTGCATAGGCCCTGATATCCTGCAAGTAATTCTTGAATTTTTCGTCATGCTCCCAAACACGCCTGTTGGTGGTATAAACAGTACCGGTCCAGTAATCAACTGCATATTCACGGATGGTTGTTGATACCGCTTTCTGCAAAGCGAATGCGGGTAATGCAGGCACTTCAGGGGGGAAGTAATCATTTGAAGTTCCTTCTCCACGGATCGCTGCGATCGGCAGTATCAGGTCGCCAAGTTTATTCCTTTTCTTAAGTCCGCCGCATTTTCCCAGGAACAGAACTGCTTTGGGATGAATAGCACTCAGCAGGTCCATGACCGTGGCGGCACCCGGGCTGCCCATCCCGAAATTGATGATGGTGATGTTCCCGGCAGTGGCACATTGCATGGGCTTGCCGGCACCAATGATCCTTACCTTGTTCCATTTGGCAAACAGATCAACGTAGTTCGCAAAATTGGTAAGCAGCACATATTCGCCAAATCTTTCCAGTCTTTCCCCAGTATAGCGGGGCAGCCAGTTCTGTACTATTTCTTCTTTTGTCTTCATATCTTGCTCTTAAAATCATTTCGGATAATAAATATACATAATCTTAGCCGACTTTGGTATCAATAAGATGGTTAAAATTGAATACCCTGAATATCAGCCCGCAATTAAAAAGCAGGGAAACCGTGAACTCATCTTTGATGAATTGAGAAAGAAATGGATAACACTTACACCCGAAGAATGGGTGCGGCAGAATTTTCTTCAGTACCTGGTAAAGATCAAGAAATACCCCGCATCACTCATCGCCATTGAAAAAGAGATCAGGCTTGGTGAATTGAAGAAACGTTTTGATATTGTTGTTCACGACAGGGATGCAAAGCCATGGATCATCATTGAATGTAAAGAAATGGATGTTGCATTGAATGCAGCTGTACTTGACCAGGCACTTCGTTATAATATCAGTTTGAATGTTCCTTATCTTGTGATCACGAACGGAAGTTTTTGCATGGCTGCAGCCATTTCAGGTAATGAAATGAAGGAGATCGATGAACTGCCTTTCTTATAAATAAAATTACTCCCCGATCTTTTCCACTTCCTCTGCTAATGATGAAGCGAGCTGCTTTTTATAAGGCCATTGCCCCTGGATATTCGCATAAATGAAGTAAACGATCAGCCCGCTGAAGAAGACCAGCAGGAAAGAAACGATGATCGTTAATCCCGTTGCATAAAAAATGAACAGCCACATAATGATCGCCAGGATCACCGGCAGGGGATAGAGTGGCATCTTGTAAGGCAACTGGTTTGTTCCATTTCTTTTTCTTAACAGGATAACACCTGCCGCCTGTGCGATGAACTGAACAATGATACGCATGGCCAGTATACCGTCGATCACGTGTTTCATCTTGAACAGCATACTAAAGACAAATGCAAATGCTGCCATTACCAGTAAAGAGACATAAGGGAAGTTCTTCGTTGGGTGCAGTTTACCGAATACTTTAAAGAAGGCACCATCGATGGCTGCTGCATAAGGGATCCTTGAATAACCGAGCATTACGGCAAATAAAGAAGCCAGCGCCACCCAAAGGATCATGATGGTGGCGATATTTGCAGCAGTACCTCCATATAATCTTTCAATGAATGTACTTACCACGAAATTATTGATGCCGGCATCCTGCCATTGTTTTATTTCCTGCCATGAAATAACGCTGCCTACACTCATGTTCATAGAAATATAGAGTACAGCAATGCCGATCACAGAGATGAACATGCTTCTCGGTATATTCTTACCCGGGTCTTTTATCTCTCCACCCAAATGACAAACATTATAATAACCGAGATAGCTGTATACTGTTTTGATACATGCCTGTCCGAAAAGGAATGAAACAAGCTGTCCCCAGCTGAAATCAGTATTGATGTCTTTTAATGGTTGAAGAAAATTCCCATTAGCAATGCCGCCAATGATGATCCACCCGAGCGTAAGTATCACGCCGGTCCATAACAATACACCTATCTTCCCGATGCTGTCGATCTTCCTGTACAAGAGAATGGTTACGAAAACGATCACCGTAGCGGAGACCAGTTTCTGCTGCCATGGATCAAGATGAATGAGATAGCCTAAATATTGTGAGAAGCCGATGGCTGCTGAAGCAGCAACCAGCGGAGCCTGTATAATGGTTTGCCAAACGTAGAGAAAGCTCATCATCCTGCCCATACCATTCTTTCCATAAGCTTCTTTCAGGAAATTATAACTGCCTCCTGCCATGGGATAAGCAGCTCCCAGCTCACTCCATATCATTGCATCGATGAGTGAAAGCAATGCTCCTGCGATCCATGCATACAGGAACATCCCGCCCATCAGCCCCATTACGATCGGGAGTGTAACGAATGGGCCAATGCCCACCATATCGATCATATTGAGAACAGTAGAATGGAATAAGCCGAGACTTCTCTGCAGTTTTGGTGCCGACATTCAAAAGATTGAATCGGGAAATTACAATTTAGAACGGGAATTAAACTAAAGGATGATTTTCGGGAAACGGAATTTCCGTAAATGAACATTGATGATTGAGCATTGAATATTGAGTATTTGAATATTCAATAAACAATTTACAATATTCAATTTTAATAAGAGATTACCAGGTACCGGAAAATCCTTTCATATAAGCAGGGAAATCCTGGTTCTTATATGCGCCTTCTCCGAAGAATTTTACGGGCGCTTCCAGCTCAGCAGGTTTAAGATAACCAGAAAGGGGAGCAGGTTGTGCATCTAAAGAAGATAGCAATACCGTGGTGGGATAACCCATTCTTCCGTACAATAAATATACGGCCAGTTCATTGGCGCCCTGGGCATGATCAAATCCGTATTTCTTTTTATTGAAAACAACCGAATCTCTTGATTCAGCATTATACTTTACTGCATAAAAATGTTCATTGATATAATCGGCAACCTTATCATTACTGTATGTTTCTTTATCCATTACCTTACACCATCCGCACCAGCTGGTATAAACATCAACAATGATCGGTTTTGGTTTCTTTGCATATTCCGCCTGTAGTTCATTTACGGTAAGCCATTTGATCTTCTCTTTCTTTGGTGAAATAAAAGAGAGCGCCAGCAGCAATACCGGCAAGATCAATAAAAAGCGGCCAACCTTTTGCATAAATAATTGTTTTGTAGCTTAGACCTTAGTAAACGGAAAATTAATGAAAAAAATTGTAGTGGCGATCACAGGAGCAAGTGGTTCTGTATATGCCAGGATATTACTGGATAAATTGATATTGCTCAGGGAACAATGGGACGAATTGTCGGTGGTTATGACCAATAATGCAAAAGAAGTATGGAAAATTGAACTCGATAATGATCCCGGTAGCTACCGGGATAAAAAACTCCCGGTTAAATTCTATGAACAGCAGGATTTCAATGCGCCTTTTGCCTCGGGCTCCGGGAAATATGATACCATGATCATCATCCCATGCAGCATGGGAACATTGGGGCGTATCGCATCGGGTATATCAAATGACCTGATCAGCAGGGCGGCAGATGTGATCCTGAAAGAAAGAAGAAAACTCATCTGCGTAGTAAGGGATACGCCTTATAACCTCATTCATATCCGCAACATGGAGACCATTACACTCGCAGGAGGTATCATCTGTCCTGCAACGCCATCCTTCTACAGTAAACCAAAGACGATCGAAGAAGCAGCAGCTACTGTTGTTGACCGTGTACTTGATCTTGCAGGTATTGATATCACAACTTTTCGCTGGGGTAAATAAAAAACCGTTCTTTTGAGAACGGTTTCAATAAAATTATTTTACCTGATCAACGAAGATCAACAATTTCCATCCCCGGATAATTCTTCTTGTTGAAGATGAACGTTTCGTCTGTGATAGGAGATGATGTATTCATTCCGCTTACAGTATAAGTGTAACGGTTGCCTGCTTTTTCAAATACCTTGGTTGAAGTGATTGTCTTTGCTGCTTTATTGATAAGAACGATCACTTTATGGAAGATCTTTGTCTTGTCGGTAGGAGTGAGTTCTATCTCCTGCACACCCTTTGAATCACTGTTCAGCTTGTACAGGAAATCCTTATCATAAAAATTGGTGAATAATTTCTGCGGGGTGATCGTTTTGTTCGACTCATCAACCTTGTTGATGGTGATCTCTTTGTCGGCTTTGTTAACGGTCCATATATTACTTCCGTCACAATAGATATCCTGGTCGCTAACATTGATGCGGTACTTGGTGCCTTTCATGTACACCGTTCCTGTTTTGGTTCCCAGTGCCTTGCCACTTGCATTCTCGATCTTGAGGCTGAATTTTGACTGGACCGCTTTGAAACTTTTGAACTTGGCACTTACGCCATCAAGTATCTTTTTGGCTTCTGGATCACTTGTGCCGATACCTTTTGTAGTCTGCGCTGTAATCGTGAAAACCATTGCCGTCATTGCCAGAACCACACTGAGAAACTTCTTCATTTTTGCTGTTTATGATAATAAAATCGCTTATGTATAAAGCGGTTGCAAAGATACGGTAATAGACGGTTCCTGACAAACCCCGTTTAAGTACTAAATCTAATGAACTGTTAATGTATCAGCAGCCGGAAAATAAGTCTGGTCACTGCCCGTTAATCCGCAAAGAATAGCTATTTTGCAATACTTCAACTCCTCAACTCCGCTATTGATACTTTTTTAAGTATTACCTAATTCACACATTATGGAAAAGAATATCGCCGTATCCCAGCGGGAGAATTATACGCCTTCGCAGTTCACTGAGTTCCTTTGGTGGCTGTCAACTGCCGAAAAAGAAATTTTAGTAGATGCTGTCGTTGATCGAAACCGCTACCGCATCATTGGCATGACCGTACTTGCTACCTGGGCCTTTGCAACTTTTGCATGGGGTTATTTTTTCAGTACCGTTGTTGATTCCGTTTTCATTGCAGTGATCATGGGATTATTCATGGGGTTCATTATCCTTAGCATCGACAGGGCGTTGATCAAAGGGATCACCAAATTCAATAAAAGAAAACTGGCGCCGCTTTTATTCAGGGGATTGCTTGCACTTACGATCGGCACATTCATGGCACAGCCTGCTGTATTGTACATGTTCGATAAGGAAATAAAACTGCAGGCCTCGCTGGATAATGAAAAAAAGAAACTGATCAAGCAGCAGGAACTGGAAACACTTTTTAATGGGCAGAAGGGATCGCTTATAAAACAGAACACCGACATAAAAAATGAACTGGCTTCAAAATATGATGCTGTCACGACCGCAAGAAATAATTTTCTTGCAGAAACAGATGGAAGCGGGGGCACAGGAAAGATAGGCATTAAAGATATTGCCATTGCAAAGCGCAATGAATACCAGAAGCTGGATGCAGAATACCAGGCAATACTGAAACAGGATCAGCCTAAACTCGACAGTAATGATGCTGCTTTGAAAGAGATAGACAGTAAGATCAAAGCAGAAGAAGTAAATTTCACAACCTACCTCAACAATGGATTCCTCACCCGCGTTGAAGCATTGAATAACCTGGTGAAGAACAATGATGCACTTGCATTCCGTTATTACCTTATTGTTTTTATCCTGATGCTGATAGAACTGATGCCTGTAATTGCAAAGACCATGCTTCCATCAGGAAGCTATGATGAGAAAGTAATGTTGCGTGAAGAAATGGAAGTTGATATTGCACACAGTAATATCAAAAAAGAGCAGCAACTGAAAGAGCTTTATAACCAGCTTGCGTTCGATAACGACAGTGAAGCCATCCGTGCATTCTTCTCTATGACCAGGGAAGACCGGAATGAGAAAATGAAGGCCTTCAGCAGGAAATGGAAGGAAGAAAACCACCAGACATTTGATGGCTTCTGGGAAAAGATGAAAAAAGAGATCCTGACGAAACAGGAAAATTAATTGATTTGGTGATTTGAAAATGTGCTGGTTTGAAAATTAATCCTGTTAATGCCGGGATCTCCTCATTTTCAAATCTTCAAATCACCAAATTTTCAAATTGCAGTTTTCGCTATTTTTGTCGCCCTCCCGCTTACGAATGGGACAATATATGGCGAAAGCAACTGCGGAAACACCCTTAATGCAACAGCATAATGCGATCAAGGCAAAGTACCCTGATGCCATATTGCTTTTCAGGGTGGGAGATTTTTATGAGACCTTCGGTAAAGACGCCATTACAACATCCTCTGTCCTGGGGATAACACTTACAAAGCGCAATAATGGCAATGCTGCTTCGTCAGAACTTGCGGGATTTCCTCATCATGCATTGGATACTTACCTGCATAAACTTGTAAAAGCAGGTTACCGTGTTGCCATTTGTGATCAGCTCGAAGATCCGAAGATGGTAAAGGGGATCGTAAAGCGTGGTGTTACTGAATTGGTGACACCGGGAGTTGCAACCAGCGACAAACTACTGGAACATAGCAGCAACAATTTCCTGGCATCACTTCATTTTGAGAATGAAAAGATCGGCATTGCATTCCTTGATATCAGCACCGGTGAATTCTTTATTGCAGAAGGGGATAAAGAATATGCAGATAAACTGTTACAAAGTCTTAAACCTGCCGAGGTCATCTTCCAGCGTAACCAGCAGAAAAATTTCAAAGAGAACTTTGGTACCAAATTCTTCACCTATACTTTGGAAGAATGGATCTTCGCTGAAGCCTATGCCACTGAAAGTCTGCTGAAACATTTTGGAACACACAGCTTAAAGGGATTCGGCATTGAAGGAATGAAAATGGGCATCATTGCCGCTGGTGCTGTTCTCCATTATTTAAAGGACACCGAGCATCCAAACCTCGGGCATATAACTTCCATACAAAGGATCGACAGGGATGAACATCTCTGGATGGACCGGTTCACTATCCGGAACCTGGAATTGTTCGGTGGTGCCGAAGGAAGCAATACTTTACTGAAAGTACTGGACAACACTGTTTCAGCAATGGGCGCCAGGCTGCTGAAGCGATGGATGGTATTACCGCTGAACAGCATCACCAGGATCAATGAGCGGCTGAATGCGGTTGAATTCCTCGTGAAAGAAGTTGAAACCAGGAATAAGATATCACAGTATGTAAAACAGGCGGGTGATGTGGAAAGACTGGTGAGCAAGGTTCCACTGAAGAAAGTAAACCCAAGAGAGGTATTACAGATTGCAAGAGGGTTACAGCAAACGGAACTGATAAAATCGCTCTGCCAGCATTCAGCGAATGAATATTTAAAAAGATTGGGTGATTCACTGAATCCCTGTAAGTATATCTTAGACAAGATCATCAAAGAGATCAGCGATAATCCTCCTTCACTTGCATCGAAAGGATCCGTGATAGCAAACGGTGTGAATGAAGAGCTGGATGCATTGAGGAAGATCGCAAGCGGCGGTAAGGATTATCTCATCGAATTGCAGCAAAAAGAAGCGATGTCTACCGGCATATCGTCGCTTAAGATCAGCTTCAATAATGTCTTTGGTTATTATCTCGAGGTAACGCATGCCCATAAGACCAAAGTGCCTGAAACGTGGATACGTAAACAGACATTGGTCAATGCCGAGCGTTATATCACTCCAGAGTTGAAAGAATATGAAGAAAAGATCGTTGGAGCAGAAGACAAGATACTCCAGATAGAAATGCAGCTCTTTGAAGAATTGCTGAATGAGCTGCAGGATTATATTGCTCCCATGCAGGTGAACGGGCATGTGATGGCTGTGCTGGATTGCTTTTGCTGTTTTGCAAACAATGCACTTTATTATAATTATAAGAAGCCGTTGCTGCAGGATAATTTCATCCTCGATATCAAGGACAGCCGCCACCCGGTGATAGAAAGGAACCTGCCTGTTGGTGAATCCTATATTACAAATGATATCTACCTTGATCCTTCATCACAGCAGATCATCATTCTCACAGGTCCGAACATGAGCGGTAAGAGTGCATTGCTCCGCCAGACCGCATTGATCACCCTCATGGCGCATATGGGAAGTTTCGTTCCTGCAAGCGATGCAAAGATCCCGCTTACCGATAAGATATTCACCAGGGTAGGAGCAAGTGATAACTTAAGCGGCGGAGAAAGTACATTCATGGTGGAGATGAATGAAACCGCAAGCATCATCAACAACCTCACCAAAAGAAGTTTGATACTGCTTGACGAGATCGGGAGAGGAACATCCACTTACGACGGCATCAGCATTGCATGGAGCATCGCAGAATTCCTGCACAATTCACCTCATCAGCCTAAAACATTATTTGCAACACACTACCATGAGCTGAATGAACTGGAGAATAAATTCTCAGGCATTAAGAATTATCATGTAACCAATAAAGAAGTGGGTAATAAGATCATTTTCCTGCGCAAGCTCGCTCCCGGTGGAAGCACACATAGCTTTGGTATCCACGTGGCACGCATGGCCGGAATGCCGGCATTGCTGATAGAACGTGCCAATGAGATCCTGAAACAACTCGAGGACAGCAGGGATGGAAGCCAGCAGGCAAACCTGGACGAGAACATCAAAAAATTATCTGCTCCCAAATTACAGCTCAGCATATTTGATGCACACTCAGCAACATTTGATGAGATAAGAGGATTGCTTGAGGCTGTGGATATCAACCGGCTTACTCCCGTTGAAGCATTGCTTAAGCTGCAGGAAATAAAATCGCTCTTAAAATAAATTGGCTATCGACTTAATTCAACCTTAAGTTGAACCACATAGGAACATAGTACACAATAGGAAGAACCACATATAATTCTAGTAACAACCTATGTTTTCTATGTGCCTATGTGGTTCAAAATAACCTGGCTACAAATAACTCAGCCACCATTTTTGATGCGTGCTCTTATACCTGTTGTATTTTTTACAAAGCGGGTATAATATCAGCACTAAGAATATCCATACCGCATATACACCCCATAATGGAAACCCGAATTCATCTGGCTTAAACAGGAAGGGAGCTTTGGGATTAACGATCTCGCTGTTTTTAAATCCCTGTAAGTAAAAAACGATCACAACCAGTGTATGAATGAAATAAAAATGCAGGATATAGTAGAACATCGGCACCCTTCCGTAAATATTCATTACAGCAGTAAAACGGTTCTGTACTTTCTCTATGAATGCAAGGAATAGCATTCCCCCGCCGATCGTTACGCTTAGGAAACATAATGATGGAGGATATTTATTTACATTCAGGAAAGAAAGGAAAGTATAAACCGGTCCACGTGGCTGTGATGACCAAGGAACAGGGTCGCCATACATATTGATCAGCCTGAGTACAACGAATAGCGCCAGCAATCCCAAACCCATTTGAATAAGTTTCATTCTTCTCCACGCTGCGTCAACTCCCTGTTCATACAATTTACCGAAGCAATAGCCCAGCAGCATTACGCCGGTCCATGGTAAAAATGCATACACAATAAGCACATAATGCTTACTGAATATCTCGTACACCGAGAAGTTAGAGAAATACAGCAGGTTTGCAAAAGCTGATCCTTTCAAACCTGCATTGATTGATGGATAATCAAGCAGGTTATGACCGAATACAATGATAGCACCGATGGCAAACAAAACTTTATAAGGAAGGTAGATCAGTAATCCAACCACCAGCATACTTGCACCAATGGCCCAGATCACCTGGAAGATCAGGAAATTGAAGAATGGGTTGAAGGTCCAGCCGAACGTGATTATGACCGCTTCAACAAATATCAGCCACAAGCCACGGGTAAGTAAGAAACGGCTCAGTTCTGCTTTGGTCTTCTTTTTACCCATCAGGTATATGGATGTGCCTGCCAGGAAAACAAAGATAGGCGCACAAAAATGCGTGATCCAGCGTGTAAAGAACAGCATGGGATAAGTAGTTGCCAGGTCGGTTGGCCCGGTAGCAGCCGCACCGGCATCATCCAGCTGCACTTTATAAAAAAAGTCACGTACATGGTCCAGCGCCATGATCACCATGACAAGCCCTCTTAAAATGTCAATTGATTGGATGCGTTGGCGCCCCATTGCAGGATTTTCCATAAACAGTTGTTAGAAAAGCAAAATACGACCTTAGCTCAAGAATTGCAAATGGCCTCACGGCCTTATGTAAACACAATATATATATCATCCTAACTGTTAAATGATGTTAACAGTTGCAGCATAAAGAGCACATATAGCATCTTTACAGTAATTTTAATCCAGATATGTTACAGAAGTTTATAGCCTTTCTCGTTCTTGCAGTTTTCCTTTTTGAAGAATCCAAAGCACAGCCCTGCTCATTACCGGGTATGACACCGGATAAAGCCTTTCCTGTTTGCGGTACATCCGTTTTTCACCAGGACAATGTGACTCCATGTGATGGGCCAAATGTGGCACAAACACAATGCCCGATCGGTGCCACATCATCAAGTTCTTTCTGGTATAAATTCACCTGCTACCAATCCGGTACGTTGGGATTCCTGATGAGCGGCATTGCCAGCACAGATGATTATGACTGGGTTTTGTTTGATGTAACGGGACATAGTCCAAATGATGTTTTTACAAATTCTTCATTGGTCATTTCTATAAATCTTTATGGGGCAGGCAGTGGACCAGCACCCTTTCCTGAATCGCCTACCGGTTGCAAACCAGGGGCCAGCGGAAATGTTCATTGCGAAGGCTCAGCGAATGGAAATACGCCTTTCAATGTAATGCCGAATATCACAGTTGGTCATGATTACCTGTTAATGGTCACAAACTGGACAAAAAGTACAACAGGGTACGATCTTTCATTCGTCGGGGGAACTGCAAGCATCACCGATCCGAAAGAACCACACCTTGCCAGTGCAAAAGCAGCCTGTGATGGAACCACCACCACGGTTAAAATGAACAAACGGATGAAGTGTATCAGTCTTACATCATCCGGTTCAGAATTCACCCTTACACCAAACATTGCCAATGTGATCGCTGCAGAAGGGATCGGTTGCAACCCGGGTTTTGATATGGATTCACTGAAGCTGACGCTGAATAATCCTTTGCCCCCGGGCATTTATACACTTACTGTAAGAAAGGGAACTGATAATACCACCATAATGGATAACTGCGACCGTGAAATTCCCGTTGGCGAAACTGTTTCTTTTGAGGTATTCCCATTACTGCCAACACCAATGGATAGTGTTACCAAACCCGGCTGTTCGCCCGATGAGATTCAACTGGTGTTCAAAAAGAATATGCGGTGCAATACCATCTCAGCAGATGGAAGTGATTTTGTGGTGACCATGCTTTCAGGAACAACGCCGGTCACTGTTATTGGCGCATCAGGCAATTGCTCTGCTGATGGATTGACACCGGTCATAAAAGTAAAATTATCTGCACCAATACTTACAAAAGGAACTTACAGGATAACATTACAAACAGGGAACGACGGAAATACGATCGGCGATGAATGCGCCCAGTTCACACCTGCAGGATCAACACTCATATTCAATACAAAAGATACCGTGAATGCAGATTTTACCTTCGGTATCAAATATGGCTGTGTTCGTGATACGGTTGCCTATTTCCATGACGGAAGAAATGAAGTGAATGTATGGAAATGGAATTTTGATAACCTGCGCAAGAGCTCATTACAGAATCCTTCGATCATTTATGCAACGTTCGGACAGAAGCAAACACAACTGATCGTTTCCAATGGAACCTGTACCGATACCAGCGCATGGATACCGGTATTGCTCGATAATGAATTAAAAGCGGATTTTGAAGCAAGCTCAGTTGTTTGTCCCAATGAACCTGCATTGTTCAAAGACAAGAGTATCGGCAATATCATTTCCTGGAACTGGGATTTCGGAAATGGTAATACAAGCAATGCCCAGTCTCCACCACCGCAGGTATATCCGGTGCCATCCAGTACAAGAGATATCTTTCCAAGACTGATCGTTGGAAATAACCTGGGTTGTTTCGATACCACCACACAGAAAATGATCCTTGCACACAGTTGTTATATTGCCGTTCCCAATGCATTCACACCGAATAAGGATGGACTCAATGATTATCTCTATCCATTGAATGCTTATAAAGCAGTGGATCTGCAGTTCCGTGTTTATAACCGTGTTGGACAACTGGTATTCCAAACCCGTGACTGGACGAATAAATGGGATGGAAGCTTTAAAGGACAGCCCGCTGATCTTGGAACTTATGTGTGGATACTCCAGTACACCGACAGAGATACAGGTAAACGTGTTGAGCAGAAGGGATCGACGATATTGTTGAAGTGATGCCGGATGCTTGATACTTGATACTGGCAGCAACCTTCAAACCTGAAAGACTTTTCGAATAACAGAGATCTAACCAGTATCCAGTGACCAGTATCGTTTTCGGTCACCGTCCTAGTTTTCTCCGCTCATCCCTGTCTTCCCGCAGCATTGCACCAAAATCCATCTTGCGTACCATCGTTCTTACAACCATCGCAATGCGTTTTGTTTTGGTGGGTTCTGTCTTTGCTGTTTCTATCCACTTCGTGAAATAATTTCGATGCCCCTGTGGTAAGGAATTGAAATATTTATATGCTTCCGGTTCATCCTTCAGGCATTCGATCAGTTCTGATGGCGGAAGGATCTGTGCTTTATCAAGTTCGATCTGCACTTTGACCGTTGCACCTTGCCGCTTACCGGTCGCTTTTCTCATCGCTGCATTGATGGCCATAATGAAATCACCCTCACCCATTGGTATCAATGCAACCTTTTCGATCTTGTAATTATCGAGCTTGCCTTTTACCCGGTATGATTTCTTTACGCCGGGATTCAGCTTATTGGCAACCTTTGCCGGAACAACGAGGTATGTCCAGCCGGTCTTTTCTCCCTGTTTGGCGAATCTTTCAAGTTTGGTATTGAATGCGATCATGGAGAACGTTCAAATCGTTTAAAGGTTAAAGTCATTTAAGGTTCGTTCTGCAATTCATGACATAGATACAGCAATTCATCTCCTTTACAAAATTAAAGATGGAACCGCGACCATACTTTTGATCTATAAAGTATAGCCATGATGACAAAAATATTCCATCGCGTATTCCCCGTATTCCTTATCGTGCTTGCGCTTGTAGTCGGGGGTGCATGCTACCTTAAGGTTTAATGATTTGAACCTATCCTTTGCTTCACTTCTTCAACAATGAATTTAATGGCGCTGGGAGGAAAAGGTGAAACGCAGCTTACATTGATCTCACAGAGCTCATATTTTTTCTCGGCATGCTCAGCATTAACGTCATTGATAAAGAAATCAGCATCCCAGATCACTGTAAGCCGCCTGCAATAAATGCTTCTGTAAGGTCTTTATACTTCTCTTCTGTTAACGCATTCCTGGAAGAACTGCTTTCTGCATAGATGAGTATGGCGATATGGTTTGCAGGCATGGCTAATGAGAAGATCCTGCTTAAAGATTGGAATTTTTATCCGGAATTCAAAGGGCAGGCGTTGTTGCCGTTGTTGGTCTCCTGACCAACAACCTTATGAATCGATCATTTCTTATTCCTGCCCTTGCATCAGATACCTGTTCTTCATTTCAAGCCCATTTTTTCCTTTATGGTCTGCTCCGGGCCCGAAGTGTGTTGCCTGTGAAGTTGCAGTACAATAGAGGCCAATTAAAATGAACGTGATGAATAACTGCAGGGCGATCCTGATGAATAATTCTTTGGTCATAACTGTAATTAAAGGGTACGTGATCTTGTTTACTTATGAAAATGCAACACGCATGCCAGTATAATGATTGGTAGCAAAATCAATGAAAATGGGAAATGATTTCCACGAAATGGGAGGATGTGTCACGATGACCAACAAATAAACTGAAATGATGATGTTAGGTATAGTTTATAGGTCATATCATTTCTTATTGTGCGTAACAGGATTCAAAAGTCTCAGTGCATTGAATACAGCCTGGTGACCCACTGTTGCGTGGTCTTCATCGGGAAGGTAATCGAAATGAACAGTAAGGTTCTTGTTATTCAAAGCTTTTAATTTTTCAGCCATCAGTTTTGCATCCTCTTCCATGATATGCTTACTGCCCAGGCCGGCACCTTCTTTACCACAACCGATATATACTTTTGTTTTGGAAGTTATGATAGCCGGTTTCAATTGAAACAGTGAGCCGTTATCCCACCAAAGACTCGGGCTAACAATGATATACTGGTCGAACAGCGCAGGCTTTTTCAGCAGGATCTCCGTTGCAAGCAATCCGCCAAGCGATTGGCCAATGATCGTCTTTGATGAATTTGTTCTGTATTGTTTGCTGATGTAAGGCTGGAGTTCCTTTTCAATGAAGCTGATGAATTTTTCTGATTCACCTGTTGTTGGAAAACTTTTTTTATCTGCTTCAATGTTAGTAGGGTAGGTAAAGTCTTTTTTACGATCAACATTTGCAATGCCAACAATGATGGACTTAGGTACCCGGTTGATCCATGAAAAATTGTTGAACTGGTAAAGCCCGGTGACATGAATGAAATCCTCATCAGCTGAGCCATCAAGCAGGTAAACAACGGGATATTTAATGGTATCGCTGTTATTATAACCTTCGGGGAGATAGATATTCAGTATCCTATTTTCATTCAGTATGGTTGACTGCACCTGGTCGATGACACCCAGCACAAAGGGCTTTGTCTTCTGATCAGTTGATTGTGCATGTATATTAATACCCGGCAAAGTGCACACAAGCAGCAGGATGAGCTTTATCATAATGGGAAGTTATTTTACGAGGTTAATGGAAACACCCTTCCTCAGGGTATTTTGTATCTCTGCAACCCGGTCGGTATGTTTTATGAGATCTTCCAGCACAGCGGGAGCAGCATTGGAAGTAATGTTCGTTCTGTAACTGAAATTGCTGCCTGCTTCTCCTTCTCCACCGAATTCACCTGTTACTTCTACTTCCACGGCATTGATCTCTATGTTCCATTTGGCCGCTTCCCGGTAAATGTCGTTGCAGAAACAGGTGGCCAGGGAAAGCATCAGCATTTCTCCGCCATTTATTGAAGACCCCGGTCCATTTGCCTTTGGCGGGATGTGCATTTCCTTCACTGCATCATTTGTCTGTACAAAGCTTTCGTGCTGGTTGGATTTGCTTTTTATGGTTGCGGATATTTTCATCGCTTTTATTTTTTCATCGTCACAAATTTAAGGAAGGGAATAAAAATCATACTGTTGGAATATTTATCTCATTCCTGTATTATTCAAATAATTCGTTCCAGCCAAAGCTCCATTTTTTTACGACCAGGTCAGGATTTTTGAGCTTTGCATCTCTGATCATGTCATCTACACAATGATTCATGAAGATAGGGTGCAGCCTTTGCTTATTCCTGTTATCGTGTGCATCCCTGTATACGATCACATAAGAATATTTTACAAAAAAATCTCCAGCCATTGACAGGTATATCTTTTCAATCTTCTCAAGCGGGATTTCTATTTCGTTTTCATGTTTATGATCCAGCACATAAAGCACCTGTTTTATGTCGTCATATTCAATAATATTACTTCTGTTTACAAAGTAATAAACCACTCCCAATGCAATTATTCCTGCCAGCATGCCTGAACCTGTGGATAGTGTAAGAGTGTGATCATAGATATTCACATAAAAAAAGAATGAAAAGGTCAGCATTAACAGGATAAGTATGATCTTTTCCAGCGCAAAATCGGAAGATATCCTTTGCCTGTTTGGATTGATGTCAGTCAAAAGTTAAATTATTATTGTTAAGGTACTATAAGTTCTGACGCAGCTATCGCATCATCATATGCAATACTCAGGTTCAGTTTTCCACGTGAGCCATCTTTGAATTGGAGCGCTGCCACTACATCGATAGATGCCTGGTTCAAACGGTTTAGCCCGAAACGGTTCAGCTTTTTTACCACGAACCTTGTATTTGAAATGTCAGGCATCGTATTCTTTCCTTTCAGAATAATATATTTATAATCTCCGTTTTTCCCGCTGCCGTTGCCGAACTGCAGTTCCTTACCAACGAAGATCACAGATCCTGTACTGGTAACTAAGGTATCATTTTTAAATAATGGTTCTGTTTGAAAAGCTGATGCCGGTGGAATGTAAGGCACCTGGTCTTCAGGCATAATGATCTCACCGGTGCTTATGGCGCTGTCAATAGAAATATGCAGGTCAACACCGCCCTTACTGCCGTCTTTGTAAATAACGGTACCTTTTATTTCTATATAAGTATTCTTAAGTACTGACATGCCGAAGTTGAGCATGCGGTTAACGGTAAAACTATTTCCTGTGAGTGCAGCACTGTTCTGTTCGGTCTTGATATTGATATACAAAAAGCTTCCCGAATTGTTACGTACCCCGGTCCCAAACTTTAGTTTAATGCCGTCATAGATCCTATGACCGGTGCCTGTATAAAGCGTATCATTCTCAAAACGGGGGATGCGTTTTTGCTGGGCTGATGATAGCAAGGGAATGAAAAGGAAAGGGATCAGGAATTTGACCATAGGTTCAGGAATGTTGACGGTTTATTGCTGTTTATCATTGGTTACTATCAATTCTGCAGCTGCCATCGCGTGCTCGAAAGATATACGCATGCTGAGCGATCCATTGGAACCATCTTTAAAATTAATGGTCGCAAGCATTTCTATAAAAGATTCATTCAGATCGTTGATGCCGAAATGGCTCAGCTTTTTCACCACTGCAGTTGTATTTGAAATACCAGGTATTGTTCCCACAGACATGAAGCTGATATATCTGAAGGCTCCCTTTCTCCCCGTACCATTGCCAAACTGTATGACAAGGCCCGGATAGATCTTTGGTCCTGAAATAGTATAGAGGGTATCATTATCCAATCTCGGCAGGTTCTTATGGGCATCTGATGTTACAGGAATAACAGCTACCTGGTCTTCGGGCATAATGATCTCACCGGTGCTTATGGCGCTGTCGATGGCAATATGAAGGTCAACCCCACCTGTGCTGCCGTCTTTATAAATGACCTGTCCTTTTATTTCTATATAAGTATTGTTCAATTGTGATACGCCGAAGTTAAGCATGCGTTTTATTATAAAACTGTTCCCAACAAGCACATTACTCGCCTGGTCGCTTTTGATGTTGATGTATTTGAAAGATCCCATCCTGTTGCGTACACCGGCTCCAAACTTTAATTTGATGCCATTGTATATCCTGTACCCAGTGATAGTATACAGCGTGTCATTCTCAAACCTGGGTATGCGTCTCTGTTGAGCCGATGAAAACAATGGAATTAAGAGAAAAGTAATCAGGAATTTGATCATGTGAATTTAAAAGTTCTTGTCTTTTAAAAATACGTCTTTCAAAACAAAAAACCACCTGTCTTTCAACAGATGGTTTTAGGAGAGATAAACTATAAGCTTCTTTAATTGCCTCCGGCACCAACCCTTTGCTGCTCTTCTTCTGTAGCATTCCTGCGGCGGCTCTGTCCCTGCTGCTTCCCAAAGCGGTAGGTGAGGTTAACACCAAACTGCCTGTTGTCCCAGCGGTTGCGGATAGAGATGTCGACATTACCATACTTGGTTGCACCACGGTAGTACTGCCATCCAAAAGGATCACGTGCATTGATGCGGAGGCTCATTTTGCCTTTTAATAAATTATTCTTTGCAAGACCAAAATTCATCTGGCCCATTGGGTAGTTCAATGACAGTTGCTGCACATTCTTATAATTATACCAGCCACTCAGCTCTGCTGTCCATCCCTTACCGACCGTGAAGCTGTTATTCACATTTAAGCTGAATGAAGTATAGGAAAGATCCAGGTCAACAACCTGCGATGTTCCGTTCTCATTGGAGATATAAGTTCCCTGGTAATGGTTGCGGTAAACATTGCCATAGAGGTTCACGTTCCACCACTTGGCCAGTTTCACAGGTGCACTTACCGCAATACCCATGTTCTCGAACTTCGCAATATTGTCAATGGTCAGGAAGCCGATCAATTCACCATTTGTTCCCTTAGTACGCTTGACGATCTGCGAGATCACGTCCTGGGTAACGGTACAGTTCAATGTGGTGCTGAGCTTACCGTTATATGTATGCTTCAACTCGTAGTTCCATGAGAACTGCGGAGTAAGATATGGGTTACCCTGGCGGTAGCTCAGTGAATCGAGGAAGAAAGTGAATGGGTTCAGGTCCTGGTAATTCGGCCTTTGCAATCTCCTGCTTACAGAAACGGTAAACATGTTCTTCTTGTTTGCATTGTAGCTGACGAATGCAGAAGGGAACAAACTAACATAGCTGCGTTTTACAGTTGAGTTGTTCGACATCTGTACACCCTTGGTATTGGTGTTCTCCATCCTCAGGCCGCCCTGCATGTTCCATTTCTTGATCTCCTTTGCAACATTCATATAAGCTGCATTCACGTTCTCATCATAGATGAAATGATTGTTCCTCGAATCCGGGATCCAGTTGTTGCCGGCCTTGCGTACATAATCAACGAGGTTGTCAGACTTCACATAGCTCGACTTGATACCAGCTTCAAGCCTCAACCCGCTCTTGTATGTCTTTGTAAAATCAGATTTGAGTGAATAGATGCTGATCTCTGAAGGAAGATGTCCTTTCAGGAGCATGGAATCAGCAGTGCGGTTATAATTGCCATCAAAGAAACCTGTCTCCAGTAACTGGTCGGATACATTCTTATAGCCCGAATAATCGAGATCGAGTGTGAGTTCGGTTCCGGTGCTGTCGAATGTATGTTTGTAATTAAGATTGGTGCTGAAGTTCTTCCAGCTTAATTTATTCATCGTATGTGAATTCAATCTTGAGAATACATCCCCGTCAATTGTGGAGAACGTGGTACTGGTTGTTGGGGTAGGGCGGCCTGCGAACAGGAAGCCATTCAATACGATACCGAAAGAATTCTTTTTATTCGGCGTATAATCCATTCCTGCCTTTACTGTATAGTTGTTGTTGCGGAAGCGGAAGGAAGTATTCACCCGGTTGATACTGTCGAGCTGCTTGCCATTCTCATAATACCGGCTGGTGATGTCGAGCAATCCCCTTCCCTCACGGTAATTATAAACTGCATTGGTAAAGAAGTTCACCTTGTTCTTTTTGTAATTATAGTTGATGGAAAAAGTAGGTTTCCAGGTCATTTCTGTTTTACCATCTTTGCTGAATAAAGCACTTGTATTTCCTAAAGTGATGCTTCCATTGGAACCTTTTGTTTTGTTCTTCTTTGTTTTGATATTGATAAGTCCTGAGTTACCGGACGCATCATATTTGGCTGATGGGTTGGTCATGATCTCGATCTGGTCGAGTGCAGATGCAGGCATGTTGCGCAATACATTGGCAAGGTCAGCGCCTGATAAATAGGTTGGCTTTCCATCCATCATGATGATGACGCCCTGTTTTCCCTTGAGGCTGATGTTGCCATCATTGTCAACACTCACACCGGGAGATTTTTCCAGTACTTCAAGTGCAGTTGCACCGGCATTACTTGGAGATGCTTCCACATTTACAACCGTACGATCGAGCTTTTGCTCAATGAATGGTCTTTGTGCACTCACCGTTACGCCTTCCATTGCTTTCGATTGGCTTGCCAGCTCAACTGATGCAATAGTAACATCCGGCCTGGCAGCAGTGATCTCGATCACTTCGCTCATCTTCTTTGCAAAGCCAACAGCAGATGTACTGATGATGTATTTGCCTTCGGCGATCTTCTCAAAAGAAAAATTGCCCTGCTTATCGGTGACAGCAGTTTTAACGAGTGCCTTGTTATCGGCTTTCAATAGCTGGATGGTTGCTGATTCAACCGGCTTCTTTTCCGAGGTAACGATCGTTCCCGATATTTTGCCGGTTTTGTTCTGTGCAGTCACTACTGTACTAAGCAGTATTGCTGCAATAAGGACCAGGGTTGTTTTCATGACTATTTGTTTTGGCTTATACTTTAATTAATGGCTGCGTAAAAATGTACTAAAGGCTTCGTATCTGAAAATCAAAAAGGATAAAGGGCAATAATGAAGTATGGCAGGGTTGATGTAAAATGCAGCCAGCAGCTCAATGGTAAATGGCTCTGACAAATGGTATTGCAGTGCCGGCCTGCATCTCGGTTAATTACCATCCGTCATTTTTATTTGGTGATGGCATGTTTGGAATATTAATTTTAGTGATCTCCTCACTTAAATCACCGCCATGAACCGTAAAAATTTTTTGCTCAACAGCTCGGCTGCCGCAACAGCATTGATACTTGATCCATTCAGCACATTTGCGAAGAATCCCGATCCTGAACCGTATAAAACAGACGTTGTAAAAGAGTTCGTGATCGCAGGGCACGGAAAGCTTGACAGGGTAAAGGAAATGCTTGCTGAATATCCCAACTTATTGTATTGCCGGTACGACTGGGGCAATGGTGATTTTGAAGAGGCGATAGAAGGAGCAGGTCACCTGGGCAATAAGGAAATTGCAAATTACCTTATTGAAAAAGGGGCAAGGCCGAACATCTATATCCTCACTATGCTTGGAGAAACGGCGATCGTGAAAGCGATCCTTGAAAAATATCCTGCTTTGTTGAATGGCAAGGGCCCTCACGGTTTCACCCTGCTGCACCATGCCATGAAGGGTGGTGAGGATTCAAAAGAGCTGTATGAGTACTTTCAGTCGAAGGGATTAAAGGAAATGCAGATCAAGATCAGGTGATCCGGGCCTTTTCACTAAGCTGTTTCACCTTAGCCTTTATGCCCATCCACACCGGTTTTGGCCCCTGTTTTGCAGATTGAGTGTGGGCTGATACTGCCTGGCGTGCAAAGATCTCCACGAATAAGGCCGGCCTACAATACAACCCGTACCCTGTACGTTACAGGTGGGATGGTTTAGATATCATTTTTTACATATTTTTACGGTAAGGCGCCCGGTATGATCAGGGCGCTTCAGGTGAGTCAATATCTATGAAAGCAACAACCAAAAATCTATGAAATTCAGGATACCCGACGCCAGGAATTACAGCCGGGGCATTAAGTTGCTTTTGATCTTCCTTATCATTTTTTTGGGTATCACTGTTTATCAAACCACCCGGGTGATCAAAACCGGGAGGTGGATCACGAATACGCAGGATATAATGCGTCATTCCAAAAATGTGCTCACACTTGCATTGGATAATGAATCCCGGTTCAGGGGCTATATTCTTACCGGGCAAACAAATTTCCTTGAACCCAGGGAACGCTCTCAAGAGGAGATATATTCCGGGTTGAATTCCCTGCAAAAACTCACACGTGATCAGCCCGAACAAAAGGTCCGGGCAGATTCCATGTTTGCTTTGATCGATAAAAGAATTGTCTTTTCAAACAAAGCTATATTGACCTATGCAGCAGCAGGAGGGGATGCTGTGAAGAAAAGTGTTGAGATCAGCGATGGCAGATCATATATTGATCATATCCGCCTGTTAGTGGATGAGATGAATGAAAGGGGAAATAGCCTGATGCCGCAATACAGGGATGCCAATAACAACAGCGTGATAAATCTGCAGCGGGTGCTATTGCTGGTGATCGGGGGTATTGTTCTGTTATTGATAGCTTTTACAAGGCAGATGAAAGCTGATAATATTGAAAAAGGAAGAACGGCTGAAGCATTGCAGAAAATGAATGATGAGCTGGAGGTGAGGGTAATGGAAAGAACAAAAGAAATAAGATCGGCGATTGAACGCTATGATACGCTATCGCAGGCCACCAGCGATACCATCTGGGATTGGGATATTGTGCACAACACCATGCTGTATAATGAAGGGATCACCAAAACATTCGGCTACGAGGCCGCTGAAGTGCCCAACGTGGTGGACTGGTGGAATGAAAAACTGCACCCCGATGATTTTAAGAAAGTAACTGAAATGGTAGAAGAGGTATTTGAAAAAGGTTTACAGAAATTCCAGCTTACTTACAGGTTCCGCTGTGCCGACGGATCATATAAATATGTCTTTGACAGGGCGTATGTGATATTTGATAACAATAACGAGCCCTGCAGGATGATCGGCGCCATGCAGGATATCAGTTCACAGGTAGAAGAGGATATGCGGGTGTCAAAGGCCATCATCGATACACAGGAGAAGGAACGCCAGTATATCGGAGCCGAACTTCATGATAATGTGAACCAGATACTGGCGAGTGCGCTGCTGGTAATGAGTATGATCAAGAATGAGAAGATGACCAAGAAAGAAACGCTTGAATTCATAGGGACCGGGAGGGAATACATCAATAATGCCATTGAAGAGCTGCGAAAACTTTCTCATGAACTGGCGCCTGCTTCCTTCGATAAGGTCACCCTGGAAAATGCTTTTGAGAACCTGTTACATGATTTTAACCTTGACAAGCGCTTCAAGATAAAATTCCGCTTTGACGAGATATGCAACAAAGCAAGTGATGATATACAGATAAATCTTTACCGCATCATGCAGGAGCAAATGAAGAACATAGTGAAGTATGCCGATGCGGGAAAAATAGATGTTGATGTAACGCGGGTGAACGGTTCCATTAACCTGCGGGTTGCCGATAATGGCAAAGGGTTCGATATAAAGGCCCTCAAGGATGGCATCGGTCTCAGTAATATCAGGAAAAGGGCAGAATCATTATCGGGTAAGTTCATGCTGAACTCTGCACCGGGTAAGGGCTGCGAAATATTTGTAACGATACCGGTGGAAAAACACTGATCGTTTAGATCAGGCCTGCTCGAGGAAACTTGCTTTCATCTTCCCCATCAGATCAATTTCCAACATGCGGCTGGCAATGCGGATCATGTTCTTGAATGCAAGTGCGTGTGAGATACCATGACCGATGATGACGGGTTTAGCTACGCCCAGTACAGGAACACCGCCATATTGCTCAAAGTTGAATCGGTCAAAATGTTCATCGTGTATGTTGCGGCGCTTGATGATATCATAAATGCTTTCTGCAAGTTTTAAGACCACGTTGCCGGTGAATCCTTCACAAACAAAAACATCAGCTTTGTTCAAAAGGATATCCCTTCCTTCAACATTGCCCATAAAATTGATCTCTTTATTTTCTTTGAGAAGTGGATAGGCAGCCTGCGCAAGAATGTTTCCTTTTCCTTCTTCCTCACCAAGATTCACCAAACCAACCTTTGGGTCATCGAAGTTGAGGATATGTTTTGCGAAAAGCGAACCAAGTATGGCGAACTGGTTAAGATTTTCAGGTTTGCAATCGGCGTTCAGTCCAACATCAACCAGCAGGCCCAGGCTTCCATCTTCTCTTGGAAGATAAGCGCCGATCGTTGGTCTCATCACTCCTTCAATGGCCTTAATGCTGAACAATGCACCCACCATCATTGCCCCGGTATTCCCTGCGCTGATGAATGCATCTGTTTTACCAGATGCCAGCAAATGAAAACCTATAGCTATGGATGATTGTTTTTTTTCTTTTAACGCTTTGGTAGGATGCTCGTTCATTCCGATCACTTCGGCAGCATGAACGATCGTATACTTGTCTGCAGGAATCGGATGATCCTTAAGATGGGTCCTGATCTGCTCTTCATCGCCGATCAGCGTAAGGTGAATATTGGCAGTTGAGGAGGAAAGGAAATCAGCGGCGCCTTTTACTGCTTCCAGCGGGGCAAAGTCGCCACCCATCATGTCCAGACCAATATTCATAAGCCTTCTTTAAATGAAAAAATCCTAAGCCCGTAATTCTTTTCATCGAATTTCGGACTTAGAATTGATACTTTGAAAAAAATATTATGCTTTAAGCGGAGCTTTCTCGGCTACTAATTTTCCTTTGTAGTATAATTTTCCTTCACTCACATGCGCACGATGACGTACATGTGTTTCACCGGTTGTTTTGTCAACACTCAAAGTTGTTTCAGCCGCTTTGTAATGCGTCCTTCTTTTTGCGCTGCGTTGCTGTGAGTGGCGCCTCTTGGGATTTGGCATATTGCTTAGTTTTTAAATTTTAAGTTTATTATTTCTTTGTTCTTTCCTTTTTTGTTTTCCTGAACTGGTCAAGTCCTTTCCAGAGCTGGTTGGCATTGGTCTCCTGCTGTTTTACTTCCATATTCCTCAGTTTCTCCAGCACTTCCTTATTGCATTGCGGGCCACCGATCTCGTCTTCTGCACACATCTTCTGCAATGGAAAACTCAGCAGCACGAATTCATAGATCCAGTTGGCTACGTCGATATGGCTTTCGGTCCTGGAGATATAACATACGTCCGGGTCCTCTTCCTGGTCATTCATCTCATCCGGGTTCTCCACCAGCTTTACCAGCATGTTGAACTCATCCCAGATATCCATCGGCAATGGATTGCCGCAACGGTCGCAGGTAACATCCGCCTTACCACCGATCTCGAACTTCAGCAGCATAAAACTGCTTTTCTTATCGAGTAACAGCCTTACTTTTGCGTGGCAGTTACTGAAGTCCTGACTTCCCTTTTCAGCAAAGAACTTGTCATCCACCTCGTAATTGAACTCGTGGACCCCCGGTTTCAACCCCACAAAAGCTATCTCGAATGCCCGTTTGCCCGCCATTACGTTTGGTTTAAAGGACGGCAAAGGTAAGGGAATCCTGTCAATTTTCAGGTTCAAAATTGGTATTTTATGTCCACAAAACCCATTGCTGCGGCTTTTATTACTTTTATGGGAGATATGAAGCCCAAAAAGTCCCTGTTATTTACGCTGATCCTCGTAGTTATTGCTGTCATTATTCATATTTTCTCCACCTACACAGATGTTGAAGGCTGGTATTCCAATGGTATTTATCCACCCCTGAGTAGTTTTTTGCGACTGTTATCCGGCTGGCTGCCATTGAGCCTGGGGGATATCATTTATGGGCTGGTTGTTCTTTGGCTTATCATAAAACTGGTGAAGGGTATCAAAGCGCTCATTAAAAAAAGGGTAACACGGAAAAGCTTTTTTGCCGGCTTTCAAAAAGCATTGAACATCTTATTGATCGTTTATATCCTTTTCAATGCATTGTGGGGGATCAATTACAACCGGCATGGCATTGCCCGTCAGCTTGGATTGAAGATGGATAAATATTCTGTGGAAGAGTTGAAGCATTTAAATGCACTGCTTGTTGAAAAAGTGAATGCATCAAAACAGGCATTGATCGATCAAAACGTAAAATATCCTTCCAACAGTGAGTTATTCTCAAAAGTAGATAAGGTATATGCTGACGCTGAGAAAGTTTATCCTTTCCTGAGATATAAACCTGTTTCATTGAAACCATCTGTTTGGAGCTGGCTCGGGAACTATATCGGCTTCACCGGTTATTATGATCCATTCACAGGAGAAGCACAGGTGAATACACTGGTGCCAAAATTCCTGCAGCCATTCACTACATGTCATGAAGTGGCTCATCAACTGGGTTATGCAAAAGAGATGGAAGCGAATTTTGTGGGATATCTTGCTGCGATCAACTCCAACGATACCTTATTGCATTACTCTGTTTACCTCGACCTGCTGATGTACAGCAACCGGGATCTTTTCTTCTATGACTCTGTTGCTTCAAGAGGATTCGGCAAGCAATTGATACCTGCAGTAAAGGCCGACCTGAAGGAATGGCGGGAATTCAATAAAAGAGGAGAGAATCCTTTTGAACCAATCTTCCGTGGCATATACAGTTTATACCTCCGCCGTAACCAGCAGCCACAGGGACTTTTGAGCTACAGTAAAGTGACGGGGTTCATTATTGCTTATTATAAGAAGTACGGAAGGATTTAATGGTTAGTTGTTAATGGTTAATTGAGAGACCCATCATTAATAATTAACCATTGACCATTGACCATTATCAGAATTTCAAACGATCCCTGAAAGTCCCGTCGAAGATCAACTGTGCTTCAAAGGGATCAAGCCATCCTTCCAGTTTTTGTTCTTCTTCGGGAGTAAGGTCATTAAAGAAAATGGCAAGCTCCATTCTTGTACCGTCCTTCATGGTAAAATAGATAACATGTGTGAGTACAAAACCCGTACTGCCTCCTTTAACACCATAATGTTTGAATACGGTTTGAAATGCTTTGTTCTCCATCGGGAATTCAAGGACCTCGGCAATGGGAAAGAAGGCATCCTCCTCAAGCACTTCTCTTTTGTTGAGGGCCTGTACAATGGTGACATATTCTTTGGTGGTTGAGGATGGAAGCCTGTCGCTCCAGGTCTTCTGCAGTTTCATTGAAAATTCTTCAGGATGGAACTTTGATCTGTACCCTGTATCTTCTTTTAAGAAAAGATGCTGGTCATATGCTTCCATGCTGTATTTTTTTTCCGAAAGCCCGGTGATCGATTTGATCAATTTATCCTCAGCTGTTTTTTTTGAAGGTTGATAGATGAATAAAGAACCAACAATGGGATAGATCATGGTATGCAGTTTCAGGCCAAATAGTTCGATATTGTTCTTCACATTATCGAAGCCCAGCAGGTCCATCAGGTATTCTGTATTGGCATTGCTGCTGAAGATGATCATACCCCGGGCAACATCCACCAGCTTTACACTATCACCTTTGATAAGCTTGTTCTGCTTTGCAAACCGGAGCCATGCTGGATGAGCACCGCCATCAGTATGGGGGATATAATACCGTTCCAGCTCATCGAGGTTCACATAGCTGTTCTCATTGATGATATCTTTTGCTGACTGCTGTGCAAATTCTATTGCCACCATGATCTTTACCGTACTGGCAAGTGGCATGAGTTTATTCTCATTCAGGTTACTGATCACCGAATCATTGCGGGTAATGTAAACCGAGGCCCTGTTCTTATTTGCATAAATGAAGTTGAACATGGAATCGGCCTTTGCCGGCTGCAGTTGGGCAGAGGCTTCTGTAAGCAAAACCATCGAAAGAATTAAACAGGAGAGTTTCGTGTATATAGATCTTCTTTTCATCTATTACCCGTTTTCGGAACAATATAAAAAACCTTACCGGAATTTAAAAGCTGTTCTTCCACATCATGCTTTCCACCGGCTTGTTGTGCTGGCCGCTGTATTTGGCATTCTTCTTCTGGTTGTATTTTATCTCGATCTCACCATCTACAGGGAAATAGATCAGTTGCCCGATCGGCATTCCTTTATAAACACGTACAGGTTTCTTAACGGATATCTCCAGTGTCCAGTTGCCGCAAAAACCAACATCTCCTTTACCTGCGGTTGCATGTATGTCGATACCCAGCCGGCCCGTACTTGACTTTCCTTCGAGGAAAGGAACATGCGCATGTGTTTCGGTATATTCTTCCGTTACACCAAGGTAGAATTCATGGGGATAAAGAACGATCCCTTCATCGGGGATATCAAAATGAGTGATGGTATTGTGTTGTTTTGCATCAAGTTCATCGCTGGTATAGCGTGCAAGATGCTTGCCCAGGTGTACATCATAACTGTTGCTTCCGAGGCATTCCCGGTCATAGGGTTCAATTTTGATCGTGCCTTTCTTTATTTCTTCGAGGATTCGCTTATCACTTAAGATCATTGATTAATCCGTTAATTGGTTAATTTGTTAATTAGTAGTTTGGTTATTCGTTAATTTGTAAAAATAAATATTCAACACTCAATATTCCATATTCAATTTTCAATATGCCGCTGGTTTATCAACAAAATATTAACGCCACTACAAAGATCGCTGTCTGGCATATTACAGAGAAAGAAGATTTTTTCCTGGAACAGGTTCCTATACAGCGGGAGATACGCCACCCGCACAAGCGGCTGCAGCATTTGGCAGGCAGGTTACTGCTTACAGAACTCTATCCCGATTTTCCTGTTTCATTGATACGCATTGCAGATACCAAAAAACCCTTTCTTGAAAACGAGCCCTATCATTTTTCCATTTCGCATTGCGGTGATTATGCGGCCGTGATCGTGAGTAAAACAAACAGGGTGGGAGTGGATGTTGAACTGGTGAATGAAAAGATCGACAGAATAACAAATAAGTTCCTTACCAAAGAAGAAGGCTTTTTAATGCCAAGGGGTGCGCTCAGGAAAACTGCTACCTTGTTCTGGAGCGTGAAGGAAAGTATTTATAAATGGAATAGTAAGATCGGTGTTGATTTCAAGAAACACATTGTTATAAATAAATTCACCGGGGATCTGAAAGAAGGCGTGGTGAATTGTGTTTTTAAGAATAAGACAGAACTGGCTGTTCATTACCTGGCGTTCAATGGTAATTTTCTCACCTGGGTATTAACTGATCATTGATATTGAAACGCGGATGATACTGATCATAGCTGATCTTCACGGATTTGATTTTTCTCGACCCGCTGCATCCGCGTCATCCGTGTTTCTATCGATTCATCGGATCCTGGTTGAGTAATTCTTTCATAGATGTATATAGTTGAGGGTACGACGCATTCATTGCCGCCGGTGTTTCAAAGAATATCTCCACGCTTTCGGCCCAGAACTCCTGGAGATTCTTCAGCGCATATTCAGAGTAAAGATCATTACCCGGTTTCTTCTCCTGCTCAAATACTTTGTTGGCGTTGTCGCTGTAGGTTGTGTAACCTGATACAAAACTGCTGTCGGCGTCTTTCTTCAAAATGAAATTCTGGTAAAAATAGGCATGGGCTATTTCATGAAGTCCCACATTCTGACCGTCATCGGGATAAACATAACCCTGCAGGTAATGCTTCCAGGATATATTGATGCTCCTTCCCGAAACATTGCCTTCAAGAAAGCCGGTCGGTGAATTGGTATGTACGAATTCTTCGGGATAGAAATGAATGAATTCAAAATACGGCAAAAGGTATTCTTCAAGCCCGAATGAGAACTGTACAGCAGTTGCGCTGATCAGTACCGGCATTTCTTTGAATCCTTTTACATCGTGTGTTTTGAAAGCCTTTGTCCTCATGAAAGAAACAAGTCTTTCCAGGAATTTCTTCTTTTGCGTGGGATCGAGTGAATTAAAGTAAGGAAAGCGTTTAGTAAGGATACTGATGATCGTTTCATCATTGAAATTCAACTCATCGCCATAATAGCAATGCTCAACAATATCCATATTGCCATGTGCTTCCTGGTCTTCCCATTCTTTATTGCTTTCTTTTGAAGTGGTGAAAAATCCAAGGATGCAGAGGAAGCCGAAAACGATCGCCGCAGGCCATACGTGGTAGATAAGACTTAATATTAAAGCAAGACCAAAAAACGAGAGGACCTTTATCCTGACTGTGTTCATGTATATTAATTTTCAGGAAGGTCGCTGGTTTCATCCGATGCTTCGAGCAATGGTATATCACCCACCGAAGCGCCGGCAATTCCTTTTACGGATCCATACATGCCACTGGTGCTGAGCAAAACTTTATCAAGCTGCTTCTCTCTTTCCTTCCATATCTTCTCCATCTGTATCCTTTCTTTCATGATGCCCTGCTTAAGCGACATGAATCCCTCCACGATCGCTTCCATCTGGCCACGGAATTCATTGCCGGTAAGATAATCATAGAGCATCTGCATTTTATCTGCCTTGCCTTCCTGTGAACGATATGCTTCGGAAACTTTCAGGATACCGCCACGTAATGCATGGGCAAGACTGGCTACTTCATAAAAACCGCATACCCATATGCCATCCCGCTCACCGAATTTTTCCATGTCCTTGGGGAAGGTTTGTGTAACAAGAATGGCAATATCGGCACCGCTGGTCCTTTTATCTGCTTTCAATTTTTCTATCCAGTTATTGCTCCATCCCTTGGTGCGCTTGCTTTCATAAATGATCTTTCCGCTGGCAGTTCCGGAACTGTTCCTTACTGTTTGAATACAATCAGCACCTTCAACGCCTTTGCCAACTTCTTCAATAAGATCGAATGGAAAATTTTCCTGCAATATCTCTTCCAGTAACACTTCCTGGCTTTCACCCTGCAGCTGCATGCTTCCCTGCTCGCTTTTTCTTTTGAGCTCTTCGATCAGTTTCTGTTGCTGTTCCATCTGCAGCTTGAATTCCTTTGTCTTCAGGTCGAATAATTCCTGTTCTCTTTTGATCGTGCTGTCCTCGATCTCTTTTCTTTTTTCAAGAAATCTTTTTTCCAGTTCCAGCTCAAAGTTCTTCTGCTTTTCTTCCAGTGCTGATTTATCTCTCAATAGTTCAAGTTGCTTTTTCTCCACATCCCTTAGCTGCTGTGTTTTTACTTTCGTTTCTTCTTCCAGCATTTTCAGTTTTACGGATGCTTCCTCTGTTGCTTTGGCTTTGGCAGCAGCCTCAACAGCAGTTTTCTGTTTTTCGAATTCTTCTTCTTTTTTCTTTTGCCAGTCCAGCATTTTGCCACGCAGTTCTTTCTCTACCTCATTCTTAAGGCTTTCATTGAGCTCGAACTGGTGACCGCAATTGGGGCATTTTATCTCGTTGGCCATCTGCTTCTGTTTTACCGGGTCACAAATTAATTAATAAAACCCTAAATCCGCCCGGTATACTTATTACGTAGCTCAGAGGCATGCCACGCTTTCCGCTGAAACTATCGGAAGAAACCCCACTACGACCAAAACATGAGCTCTACACTCACTTCTAAATTTAAAAATGTATGAAACAAAAAATTTATGCAGCGATCATGCTTGTGCTCATGGCTGTCAACATGTTCCCTGTCACGGTATGGGCATCCAGCCACCGGGAAGCACCGTTGATCGCCGATGACCCCATGGCAGATAATACCGATCTGTATGCATTTAAAAGTCCCAATGATCCCAACAAGATCATCATCATTGCTAACTACATTCCCTTCCAGTTACCACAGGGAGGCCCTAACTTCAGCCACTTCAGCGAGAATGTGCGCTATGAGATCCATATTGATAACAACGCAAACCACCTGGGAGACGATGTTATTTACCGCTTCACCTTCGACAGGAAGAATGAAGATCCTACCACTTTCTTTAACATCCGCCTTGGTAAAGAGAACCTGAAGACAACTTACAAAGTTGAAAGGAGTACCAACGGAGGTTTCAATTTCCAAACCATCGTGAACAACGGCACTGTGCCTCCGCCAAATGTTGGTGCAAGGTCCATCAGCTCACCGGTTGGATTGAATGCACCCAATTATGAAACACTCATGACCAATGCGATCAAGACTGCCAATACAGGCGAAAGGGTTTTCTGTGGTCCGGTTGATGATCCTTTTTTTGTTGACCTCGGAGGTATCTTCGACCTTGGAGATGCACCACGCCAGGGGCCAACACAGCCACAGGATGGATTGAAATGTATGAATGTTTCAACCATTGCGCTTGAAGTTGACGTTCGCACTTTACAGAAAGATCATAAGACTGTAAGCCAGGCGGCAAATATCCTCGATCCAAATTACGTGATCGGTGTATGGGCATCTGCAGAAAGACAAAAGATAAGAGTGCTTAATGAAGTTTCTGATGGAGGCCGCGGCGATTATGGAACCACCACTTATTATGATGGTGATGCTGAATCTTATTCAGGACCATGGATACAGGTATCAAGACTGGGAATGCCATTGACCAATGAAGCTGTTATTCCTATCGGTGAAAAAGATCTCTGGAACAGGTTAACGCCTTACCAGGATCTTGACAGGCTCAGCAAATTCGGCAAGTATTTCTATAATCCTGAACTGGCATTGTACATGGACGATGCTCAATTTGGTGGAGCAGTTCCCGCTCTCGCTCCATTGAGGATACAGAAGAATTCTTTGGGCGCATTCGGTTTTGGCAATGGGCAGAATGGTTTGTTTCCTTTAAAAGGTTCTGCTGCATTAAATGGAACAGCGTTAAGTGAGGCAAACTTCGGTGCATTGCTATTACCTGGTGCAGGCAAGCCACGGTCTGTTGATCTTTGGCCGATCTTCCATACCGGCGTTCCCAACATGCGGCCTTATCAATTGGCAACAGGTAAAGGAGGAAACCCGCTTGCTGCAGGAAAACCTTTCATCAACAATTTCCTTCCAAACGGTGGCGATATGCTTCGTCTTAACATGGCCGTACCTGCAACGCCACGCAATTCAGCTGATTTCAGTGCAGAAGGATTGGTACAGGCTGCAGTGCTTGGATTGCTTGATCCCAGGTTCAACACTACAACCAATCTGCAATTCATTCCAAACATGGATGGTTTCCCCAATGGAAGAAGATTGGAAGATGATGTAACAAGAATTGAACTGCAGGCTGTGAGCGGAGTAGTGCTTGCTGCCATCGGCTTATGGTATGATGATTATATCCCTGGCACCAGTCCAAGCCCTGTTACACCAAAACTGCTGAACGTGGTTACTTATAATACAGGAGTTGGAATGAATGACAAGCCATTCAATACTGTATTTCCTTTTGAAGCTACTCCATTTGCAGGAACGGATAATTGTAACTGCGGGCCGGCACTTGCAGGAAAGAATCAGCCGGTGACCAATTACAGTTTCCCTGATGTGAAGACAACAGGCTCTTCTTTATTGGGTGCGCCTGAAGTGATCATGAAGACATCGCCGAATCCTTTTATGGAGAGCACCACCATCCAGTACCAGTTAAAGACCCCTGCACAGGTGAACATAGCAGTATATGATGTACAGGGTAACCAGGTAAGAACGCTGGTGGATAAAATGCAGGACGCAGGCAGCTATACAGAGAACTTCAATGGCAAAGGACTTGGGGCCGGCATTTATTTCATCAAGGTTTCCAAAGACGGTGCAGTGAAGCAAACGCTTAAAGTTGTAAAGAACTAAATGAATAAATCAAAGAGGTTGTATGCACAGTTGCATGCACTGGATGTGCAACCTCTTTTTTCAAACAACCAAACATGAAAAAGAAATACTGGAACATCATACTGCCGGCATTCTTTCTTTTGGCAGCAGGATTCGTGGTAATAAAATATAAGAAAGAACAAAAGGCTGAAGATAATGCTGTGTATACATTGCTGCCCAGGAATAACAGCGATAATGCTGCTGAATGGCAGTCAGCAAAAAAGAATGCCGATAAACTGATCGCTAAGATAAATGCCGATCCCAATGATGGAAGATCGGCGCTTGCATTGACCAATGCATATATTACCGAAGGCAGGATAAGTGGTAATTACAATTATTATGATAAAGCGGCAATGAAGACGGTTGATAAACTGCTTGCAAAAGAGCCTTACAATTATGAAGCGCTGATGCTGAGATCACTTGTACAATTATCGCAGCACCATTTTGCAGAAGCGCTGGTAACGGCAAAGCAGTCATTGAGCATTGATTCAAACAGTTCATTCATTTATGGATTGCTGGTTGATGCCAATGTTGAGCTGGGTAATTATGAAGATGCGCTTTCGGCTGCGGAGAAGATGATCTCCCTTCGTCCGGATATGCGCTCTTATTCACGCATTGCTTACTTAAGAGAAATATATGGAGATTATAACGGAGCGGTGAGTGCTATGAAGATGGCAGTAGCGGCGGGAATACCGGCTGAGGAATCAACCGAGTGGTGCCGTGTTCAATTGGGTAAACTGTATGAGCACATGGGAATGATCGGTGAAGCTTCTTTTCAATACCAGCTCTCGTTGGCAGCAAGACCGGGTTATGCTTATGCACTCGCAGGATTGGGGCGCATAGCATCTCATCAAAAAAAATATGACAGTGCCGTTCATTATTTTGAGCAGGCATCAAAACTCATCAATGAGCCCGGCATCAAACAAAGCCTGGCCATTGCTTACGGTGATGCAGGTAAGATAAAGGAATCAAAGAAATTGAATGAAGAAGTGATCAATGAAATGAAAAAATCGCAGGAAATATTAAAAAAAGATCCTGATGCAGGCCACTATTCAGATAAAGAACAGGCATATGCTTATATCCAGGACAATGATCTTGATAAGGCACTGGATCATGCCATGGCAGAATATAAACGCAGGCCCAGGAATATTGACGTGAATGAAACCGTTGCTTATGTTTACTTAAAGAGAAAAGAATTTCAAAAAGCATTGCCTTATCTCGAATCAGCAATGGCAACAAGAAGTATGAACCCAATATTGTTATGTACTGCCGGACTGATCTATTCAGGAATTGGTGATAAAGAAAAGGGAAGGAAGTTTCTTGAATTGGGGCTGAAGAATGACCCGGTATTGCCGGAAGATCTGAGGATAGAGGCTTTAAAGGAATTGGCAAGTAGTCATTGAGTCATTAAGTCATTGTGTCATTTGAAAAGCTCCGGTTTACGGGGCTTTTGTTTTTTAAAGCAGAGTGTCATCCCGGGGAACGAGGGATATGTTGGCCTTCAGTGCCAAAGCCAGGCAGATCCCTCGCTAGCGCTCGGGATGACAGTAATATTCTGAATCAGCAAGTATAAAATAGGGGGATGACAAACATAAAATAGGGAATAACCCTTAGACCCAGGGGCCTTTCATGTTGCAGCTTTGCAGCGTCAAATTATTTAACAACCAAAAAGTAAAGACATGAAAAATTTTATCTTAACCGTTTTTGCCGCTACATTCCTGTTGAGCTGCAAAAAAGAAGAAACAGAAGAACACCGTACCGCTTTAGACCAGTACACAGGTATCAACAGTACCACTATGGATGAACTGCAAAGAGCACGTTTAGCCACACAGCTTTACCAGAACCTTGACAGTGCAATTGCACACGGCTACCAGGATATCGGCGTTAATGTGGAAGGGATGGGCCATCATTTTATGAAAGCCTCCCTGGTCGACGACGTGTTTGACCTGACTCAGCCCGAGATACTGGTATATAACCACGATGAAAATGGTAATCATTACCTGGTGGCAGTGGAATATGCAGTTCCGCTCGACAAACCAAGACCCGAAGGTTTTACAGGCAGTAGTGATGTATGGGATGCCAATGCCACTTTCGGCTTATGGCTGTTGCATGCATGGGTATGGGCCTATAATCCAACAGGCGTATTTAACCCCCTGAATCCAACGATACATCTTCATTGATCATAGATCCAGAAATTAAAGCACGGGAATAAGAAACAACAGTCAGGCGATCGGGGATTCAATAACCCTGTCCGGAGAATATCCGGCAGGGTTTTGATATTAGGATCAAAATAAAAAAAGACCCAGTAATTGAGTCTTTGATCAAGTGCCCGAGACTGGATTCGAACCAGCACGCCGTTTCCAGCGCCACCACCTCAAGGTGGTGCGTCTACCAATTTCGCCACCCGGGCTTATTACGTTTAACGTTTAAAGGTTTAAGTCGTTTGAACGTTTGGATTGCAAATGTAAGGGGATTATTTATTCAATACAATTCTGAATGTAGTTCCCTTTCCGGGTTCTGAATGTTTTACGAAAAGTTCTCCTTTATGATATTGTTCAATAATACGTTTGCATAATGTAAGTCCAAGTCCCCAGCCACGTTTTTTTGTTGTAAAACCGGGCTTGAACACTTTGGAGATATTCTTTTTGCTGATGCCTTTGCCGGAATCTGTAACATCCACGGTCACCTGGGTCGTTTCATTCTTGATACTCACATTCATGCTGCCCTTTCCCTCCATGGCATCCAGCCCGTTCTTCAACAGGTTCTCGATCACCCAGTCGAACAGCGGACCATTGATCATGGCTTTTATTTCCTGTTCGCCATGCGTATCGATACTGAAACTTATCTTATCAGGCGATCTTCTTTTGATATAGCTCACCATATGCTCCACCTGTGTGATGATGTTGTTCTCTTCAAGCTGCGGTGTGCTTCCGATCTTTCCGAATCGTTCACTCACGAGTTTTAACCTGTCTACATCCTTGCTCATTTCCGGAACGATCTTTTCAGTACCCGGAGTTTCTTTCAGCATTTCAACCCAGCCCTGTAATGAAGTGAGCGGTGTACCCAGTTGATGAGCCGTTTCTTTTGCCATGCCGGCCCATACCTGGTTCTGGGTTGATTTATTGCGGGTGGAGATAGCGATCAGGGTAATGATGATAAAAAGCGCAACAATGACCAGCTGAATGATGGGGTAGTAGCGTACCTCTTTCAGAAGCTCTGAATCGCCATAATAATATTTGTTGATGAGCCGGGGATCTTTACTGATCTCCACCGATAACGCATCATTCTCATTTTTGAATTCTTCTATTTTCCTGCGGAGATAATTGCTGTCTGATTTAATAAGATTTGTATCCAGGTTCAGCGTTGCGTTCGAAGGATTACCCATTTCATCTGTCTCGATGATGGGAATATCTGTGTTCTCCGAAGTGATGATATTGGTGAGGGTAAGGGCGGATACATCTGTGGTTGTTGCCCTTGTTTTAAGCGATTGTACCCACACATTCACCTTCTTCCTTTCATCCTTGGCCAGCTTCCTCGCAATGTACTGCGAATAGAATACAGTGCCAGTCACGATCGCTATAGCAACCAATGCCAATGCGCTACGCCAGTTGAACAAGGAAGTAAACATTGGGTAAAAATAAGAAATTAGTTAAGAGTTGAGAGTTAAGAGTTATAAGTTATGAGTATGTTTGTAACGGTCATACCAACGATCACATGACAGAACCTTCAGTAGCTATTGTTATTTTAAACTGGAATGGCAGAAATTTCCTTGAAAAATTCCTGCCTTCTGTAATTACCTCTGGTTATCCCAATAAAAAGGTCATTGTTGCCGATAATGCATCAACAGATGACAGCATCCAATTTCTTCAACAGCATTACCCGCAGGTACAGCTTCTTCACAACAGCAGCAACCAGGGCTTTGCCAAAGGTTATAATACCGCGTTGAAGCAGGTGTATGCCGATTATTATGTTCTCCTGAACAGCGATGTGGAAGTAACAGCAGATTGGATAGGACCGGTCATTGAATTAATGGAATCGGATAAGACGATCGCTGCCTGTCAGCCTAAAATATTATCGTACGATAATAAACAGCTGTTCGAATATGCAGGTGCATGCGGCGGATGGCTTGATCAACTGGGTTACCCGTTCTCAAGAGGTCGTGTCTTTGACATCTGCGAAAAAGATACCGGTCAATACAATACTGCAGAACCATGTTTATGGGCAAGCGGTGCCGCTTTTTTTGTAAGGCCATCGGTTTATCATGAGATGAAAGGCTTTGATGAATTCTTTTTTGCCCACCAGGAAGAGATCGATCTTTGCTGGCGAATGCAGCTGGCCGGGTACAAGGTTTATGCACAGCCTGCATCTGTTGTTTACCATGTAGGTGGCGGAACATTGCCGAGAGGGAGCAGCCGTAAGACCTTTTTGAATTTCCGGAATAACCTTATCATGGTTGCAAAGAACAGTTCATTTGCTGATGCATTGTGGAAGATACCATTCCGTATTTTTCTTGATGCATTGGCGGGATGGCGTGGATTGCTGAGTGGTGACTGGGGTTATTTCAAAACCATATTCAGTGCACATATGCATTTTGTTGCATGGTTGTTCAGGGACAATAAACATTCTGTATTCCCTGTGAAAAAAGACGGAAAGCCAGGAGGCTGGTATAAGGGATCTGCAGTGTGGGCTTATTTCATACAGAAGAAAAAAAGCTTTTCAGAAATTGTGGGTAACAAATAGTATTTTTTGACCCTGAGACCTTATTTTTGCATCGCAAACTATAATACTATGAGCCAGGAAGTTATAGACAACAGTCACCGGGATTTTACACACAACTGGGTATCCACTTCACGCTTTATCTGGTTTTGCCAGGTATTTTTGGTGGTTGCTTTTGTTGTTGGTGGCTGCTACAATTTATATACTCACAGGTATAAAGGTCATCCCAAAGTAGAAGTACCGTCAAATACCCTGTACAATCCTACGTACAAATAAAATTTTTATAGTACCAGCGCAACGCTTATTTTTGCCGTCCGAAAATCGGATGCTGAATTCAGCATTAATTAGAAGTTCTTTTAAATCGTTTCAACCGTTTCATACGTTTAAGACGTTTCAATCGTTGTTAACCTTCAACGGCTTCAACGTTTTTGAACGACTTAAACGACTTAAACGTTATTTGCGGAAGTAGCTCATTTGGTAGAGCATCTCGCCTCAGGCGAGACCAAGGTTGGGGTAGCTTATAAAATAATAAACTAGTTCTTATAAATAACAAGCGGAAGTAGCTCATTTGGTAGAGCACGACCTTGCCAAGGTCGGGGTGGCCGGTTCGAGCCCGGTCTTCCGCTCAAAATCATCCCCCGATTTTTTCGGGGGATTTTTTTTCTTTAACCAGTAATACTCGGGTGGTGGAACTGGTAGACACGCAGGACTTAAAATCCTGTTTGCAGCAATGCAAGTGTGGGTTCAACTCCCATCCCGAGTACAATTTAACAATAAAAGCCTCTATAACACTACGTTTTAGGGGCTTTTTTGTTTTTTGGTGTCAAAATAGGTGGCAATTTTGGGCTAAACATTCCTAAAAACAATCTTTCCCAGACTGTTTCACCCTAAGGGGTGATTTTACCCAAATCAATCTCAAATTCTGATTTAATCTGCTCTTTCCCTATTAAAGCATTTTTATAGTCAAATAAAAATGCAACTGAACCTAAAAGGACCTGCCTTGCTTTTTTTTCTTTTTGAATATCCTTGTGATAGAAATGGCTTTTAATTCCTGAAATTATTGAAACAAAAAAATGAAGCGATGCTTTATTATCAGGATAAACTATTAGGTCGCTTTTTATTTCATATTCAGGACTAACCAGAATCATTTCTTGTAGATCATAATTTGCCTTTTGCATATGTGCTGTTTGTGAATCTTCGGCAAAAAGAATTTCTTCTGTAAATTCGGGTTTTGCCAATATCCTTTTCATTTCATCTGTAAAAGTATGCAACCATATTATGCATTTATTTTCTTTGAACTCTTCTTCATCAATAACTAATTTAGGATTTTCGTGCAAAAACAAAGTTGCTGCTATCGAAAGTTTTGTACAAACTAATTCATCATCAAACGAATGAATTTCCAGATTAATTTTATTTTCAATTGATGTAATAATGATTTTTTCATCATTTATATTTCTACAAATAAAAAACGGCAATTTATTTTTAAGTAATTCTAAAATTTCATCAACGTCATATTGGCTTAACAAATTCCCAGATTGTTCAATTGCTATCCCTAGTATACTGTAAGAAAACTTTGCAATTCCGAGATTAGTAATTATAATACTAAGTACTTTCTTATACAAATCAATTCCATTAATTTGTTTTGATACTTTACAAAACTCGATAAAAGACAAAAAATCTCTGAAAATGTTTAGACTATTGTTAACTATAGTAAAGTACTTCGTGAATAAATCAATAAAGTTAGATTCTAAGTCTTCTATCCTAGAATTTTCCCTAATCAAACTTATAATATCCCCATAATCAATTTTTCTAATTGGGCTAGAAATTAACTGATTTATTAATTGATTTACTCTATCATAATTTCCTTCACTCTTGAAAATTGCAATTGCCTTTGAAATGTTATGTTGGTAGTCGTTTGTAAATTGGTCAATTTTGGAAAAATACTCAGCACTAGAAATTAGAGATTCTGCTGATAGTATTGTTTCATTCATCAATTTCAGAGTTTTGGCTTTTTGTTCGAATGCCATTGCTACACCATAATAAAAATTAATTTCTTTACAAAGATGTGCTGATTTCTCAGCATGTTCAAGGCTTAGCTTTAAGTCTCCAGCTTTTCTAGACATACTTGCTAGTATCCAATATATTCTTCCTTGATCTTTTTTGAGATTATATTCATTAGCAAATACCAGTGCTTCTTCATAAACTTTCTTTGCTTCTTCAATTTTTTCTTCATCACGCAATATGTTTCCATAGTTTACCAAGTTTAGAATAACTTTATCCTTCATTTCATGCCTTTGGCACAATTTGATGGCTTTATCACTAAATGATCTAGCTTTTTCATATTCTTTCTTCTGCCTATAAATACTTGATAGCGCATTTAACACAACTGCTTCAATTGTGAATTCCTGATTTTTATCAATTAGTTCAAGCATTCGTAGACCATATTTTTCAGCATCATCTTTATGTTCCTTTATTTGAGCAAGACAAGAAATTAGGTTGACTAGACTATTTTTCATTCCTTCAATAATCCCTTTTTCTTCAAATATTTCAAAAGCCTCTTTACAAGCTCTTGCACCTTTTTCAAATTCCGATAAATCAACGTATATTTTTGATAGATTAACTAGTAGTACTCCCTTAAAGTATTTATCCCGATTTTTTAACTCAGAAAAAACATTATCAGCTATTTCAGTTGCCTCTTCTACTTTGCCCTCATTTACTAAATCCATTGCTTTGAACATCAGTGCAGCCGTGTAAAATTGTTTCCTGTTAGACCTTCGTAAGTGGTCTAGGGATTTATCAATACTGCTAGTAGATTCTTCTTTATTGCCTAAAAGATGATATAGGTTACATAGATGGTAATAAATATATCCTTTTTGAAAGTTTGTTTTGGAAGTTTGTAATATTGATTTCAAAACCTTTTCTGCCATTTTTAATTCACCCCACATAATTAACCTTGGAAAGACATCTAGCGAATATTTTCTAACTTTCTGCGGCGCAATATCAATTAATAGAAAGGTTGCTTGAATTATTTTATTTTTCTTAAGATAATAGCTCCCTATTCTCAAGAGGATTTGTTTCAGTAAGCCTTTACTATGTAGTGTACTAATAACAAATTCTTTAAATGAAGGATGAAATATTTCTAAAATCCCGTTAAAGTTTTTAGTTAATGCTGATAATCGATCTAATTGTTTAGAAAACTCTAAAAGACTGTTATACTTCAGTATTTCTGATACTTCATCAATTTTTATATCAAAGTGAGCAATAGAAATAGTAGCAATAATTTCTTGTTCAGTAGGTAGTAAATTTGCCCATATTGAGTTTTGAAATTCAATTAAATTTTCTGGTAATGGGGATATTTGAAAATGTGTAAAATAATAAAGATAAAGAGGGTTTCCATTTGATGCTTTTAGAATGTCATTAAACTCTAAAGTCGTTAAATTGATTTTATTAGACTTTAAAAACAATCTGATCTCTTCTTCATTAAAAGCATTGCATTTGTAAAACTTTTCTCCTGAAGCTTCAAACAGTGCCTTATTTCTTGTTGCTAAAAGAAAATGGGTATCAAACTTTTCTAATGATATTATTTTATCTGCGGTTTCTTTATGAGCTTCGCAATCATCTATTATAAAATATTGTTTTGACCACTGCAAACAAGACTGTAGCCATTCTTGAGCTTCGTTAATTTCTGTAACTTCTATTAAAGGTTTATTGCTTGCTATTCGTATTTTGTTAATCAAGTAAGAATAGATACTTATAGGAGATTTGTTCTTCAGAGAAATGTATATTACATTTTCAAGTTTTTGTGTAAGTTGAAATATTGTTGTGGTTTTTCCTATGCCAGGCTCTCCATACAAGATTAATTGCCGAGTACTTTCCAATATTTCTTTGATATTCTTACATTCATCAATCCTATCTATTATACTTTTTTGCGAATACTCTTTTGATAGTATATCGAAAAAGGAAATAGAATGAAGCTCCTTAAGTTTTTCTTGATTAGTATGATTTAATAGATTGATAACTTCTTCGGAAGTATGTACATGCATGTTTCCGGCAATATTATAGATCGTTTCAGCCTTTTGCTCTTTTATATTCATTTCTCTTCATTCTTCGGAGCAATATAGTCTCCTTGGATATTGTATATATCCTTGCTAGCATTTTGAATCCCTATATTAAACCCCCCTTTATTTTTAAAGTCCATTTTCCCAATAGTTATTATTTGACCCTCATTTTCCTGAATCCACTTTTCGATTTCATTATAAAGACCAGTTTCTGCTTGATTTCCTGTTAGGGCTTTATAATTTTCATTTACAGCTTCAATTGGGGGCACATTTCCAATAATTTCCTTAGTACAAATAATTTCTAAAAACTTTTCTGCTTCATCATCTTTAGAAAAAAACTTTTTTATTCTGTCTTTTAAAGAAGAAAGGTTAATAACCTTTTTTAGCCCATCATAAGTGGCACTCGCAATGACTTTTGTTGCAATATCTGCTTTATGAGCTAGTAAAAAAGCACATATAGAAGAAAAGATAGTAGTAATTTCTGTTTCCATTATTTTATTTATTTAAAAATGATTCAAGTTCTTTTTTGTCATTTAGAATTTGCTTTTTGATTTTTTCAAGTGTAAAAAAATCGTCTGAGGGATAATAACTATCAAATGATTCATAATTAGTAAGTAAATATTCTAGAATCCTATTGGAATAACCTGATTTTGTGAAATTCTCAGATAAGTTATCAACTAATTTCAATCTTTCAAAAAGTATAAGGTTACAAATTGCTTGCTTAATAATACCTTTCTCAAAAGTCAATTTATTGATTACTTCATTTAGCCATAAATTTTCAATTTTATGAATTGTAAGAGGAAAGAAGATTTTAATTTCTGAAGCCCTTCGGTTAGCTATTTCTTCAGGTAATTCCTTCGGAGGTTTAGACAATTTTTTTGGATCAAATTTTGAGTTTTCTTTTATTGCATTATACGATATAGATAAGCTATTATCTGGTATCTCATCTTCTTTATAAAAGTTGAATTGTTTTTTTGTAAAATATTTGTCGCTCTGTTTTACTATTTTTTCTTTTTCGACAATTACATATCCTATAGCAATTGATTCAGCTTCCTTAATATTTCTTTTGAAGGTTAAGTAATTCTCCCCTAAACTCTCAATTTCTTTAAATTGAGTTTGAACCATAGCGATAGGGCTTACCTTATCCTTGAATATTTTAGGTATCACTCTTTCCATGAATCTTGTCATTTCTGGCGAAATAGCCAGTACATACCCTTCATTATTTCTCTCAATAAAATCAATTGAAACGGCATCACCATCATGATTAGATTTTTCTATCCAGGTCAATATTGTACTTAAAAATTTTTTTGCTGGTTCTTCATTTTGAAACATAAAGCCAAGTTGAACTGGAATTTTATCATTTTTACTATTAATCCTGAATCCATAAACAACTCCAATGCACTCTGCTTTACGAAAATGATCAGCAAATTCTAAATCTCCTACAAGAATTAAGAATGGCTTTATTCCATAGTCGTATCCAATATTTGAAAAATCCAACTTATTCATAATCTCCCGTTTTTATTTTTAGTGATTAGGATTAAGCCGCCCACAGAACTTTTATTTCTTCACAAATGCCTTTTACTTCTAAATTATCTTTTGTCGAAGTTTTTAAGGCCGTAGTTATTCTTCCTCCAAAAATGTCTAGACAGATACACAGTTCAGGTAATATTATACTATTCTTTGTTTGCACTTTCTTTATTAAGAATTTATGGATAAAATTGGCTACATATTGACTTTGTTTTTGATCGAAAGGTTTTGATTTGCAGATATGTACTTTTATAGCACCATAGATAGTTTTGTTATTAAATGTGCCTTTTAAGACGACATCGGGAGCTACGATGATATTGACATTATTTATCTCTACAACTTTTTCAAGGGGCTTAACGATTTCAAATTCTAGATTTCGGAGAAGTTTGGGAAACACAAATTCTTTAAGCTCATTTAAAGCTTCTATGGAAACCTTTTTGTCAATTTCTTGCCTTTTAGTTCCTTTTTCTTTTCTGGTTAATAACCCAATTGCTTCATCAAGTGGAGTTAAATTATCAATATTTTTGAAGTAACGTTTCATAGCTCCTCTTGCAGTCTGATACCATGGGACTAAAAACTTATTGGGAATTATTTGCTGCTTTATAATTCTTTTTTTTGTTGCTAAAGTGCCATTAGCGAATTCAGCGAATTGATTTGCAGAAAGGTAGTATTTGTTCATGGGTATGGTATTTAATTAATTTCAAATATACAAAATCTTGCTGTTAGACTAAAAAAAATAGTATTTTTATACTAATATAGTTAGTTAATTATATGAAACTCAGTCGATTAATTATTAGAAGTAGGTGATCAAATATTAAAACTCTCTTAATGGAGTATAATGCCGACATAGCAGGATTTAAAAATTCAATTCTCACAGTAGGGGATAAAAGGCGGACTTTTACTATTCAATTATTTAGAAGAATTTCCAATGAAATATTTAAACCTCACGCTACTGGCGTGTTATTTAAATCTCCTAATGGCTATTTTCTTTTAACTGCTGCACATGTTTTAGAAACCACTCCCTTATTTGCAGTGTCTGATAACTATATTCAATTACTATCTGGTGAATATGAAGAAATAGATAATAAACCCAAAGGAACAATAGATATTGGATATATTAAACTTGATGAGAATGCTATTTCATTTTTAATGAATAATTATCAATTTCTGACTAAAGATGACCTTTATCTTTCACATGCTCCTGCTCGGGCACTTCAGTATGTAGTTATAGGATTTGCTGAAAGAGATACTAAAATAAATACTAAAGAAAATCAGATATGGTCAATGGCCTCATATTTTAATTTAAGAATAGCAAAAGATGAAGTGTATAACTATTATGAATTAGAAAAGAGTAGGCAGTATGCTCTTGATTTTAAAGGGAAATTGGAAAATTATCGGACAGGGTTTAAGGAAAAAATATATGACCCATACGGTTTGAGCGGTTCAGGATTATGGATATTAGTTCAAAAGAGAAATGCAGAAAGGTATGACTTTCAACTTAGGCTAATTGGGATAATGACAGAATTAAGAAAGGGGAAATATCATTGTTTAATAGGCAATAGAATTGAATTATTTTTGAGGGAATTAGAATAAACTGATGAAGGATTATGATATAAATGAAATACTTCCTAGTGGTAAGATAAAGCCTATCAAAATTAACTCATCACTAAAGGATATCCACCGATTTCTTGATCAGCTTATATTAGAACAAAAAAAATCATCCCCAAGCTTTGATAAACTAAGACATACTTGTTTGGAATTAATTCATCGGTTACCCTTACCTGTAAACACATACAATAGTTTTGTTTTACGCAGTAGGCCTAATTTCCTTGGACAAATTTTTGAAACAGCTACCCAAATAAGTTATAACCCTAAATTTGATGAAAGTAAGGCTGGTAGATTTAATTTAGCTGGAGAGTCTGTCTTTTATGGAGCTGTACCTCTCAATAATGAAGAATCAAATGGAGCTTTAACTACAACTTTGGAATCACTCAAGGAAATATTTGATGAAAAGCACGAAATTAAAGAACAGTACTATACTATTGGAAAATGGGAATTGATAAAACCATTCTACTTATTTATCCTGACTTTTTTTGACGAAGCAATAAATAATTGTAGTGAAGTAAGAAGGATAAATGAAATTTATCGGAATCATTTAAAAGCAATCTGCAATGAGAAGGATAGATTAAAATGCAATAGATTTTATGGTTACATTTCTAAGTTTGCTTCAAAAAAATGTGAAAATGAAAATGAATACTTAGTAACAACTGCTTTTTTTCATGCTTTAAAGCAATACTATGGTGACGAAGTTGGGCTTTTATACTCAAGTTCAATGACTGAAAACAAGGGCTTAAACATTGTTCTACCAACTAATGTTATTGATAATGGGTATTTAAGATTGGCAGATGTTGTTATGTATAAGGCTGTAAGAAACCCGAATAATCCCAAACAATTTAATTTTGCACCTTATAAAATTGGACATTCTGATAGTAATGGGATAATCACATTTGGTGAAAAAATAAATGATGAAACATTCCTTTACACGTTCAAAGAATGATCTTATAAAATCCAAATCCTTTTGATAAACCCCGCCGGAGGCAAATTAAAGACCTGTGGGATTATTCCACCAACCAATAAGGAAATAATACAATGTCCATTTCTTTCTTTTTCCAGTCATACTATATTTCCAACCGTGATTTAACGCATCCTTTAAATGTTGCTCATCATGAGCTTTTTGGTTGGGGAAAATATGAAGATTTTCAGGCGAATTATCACGCTTATTACGATTTATATGGTGAACAACCTCTCCTGGCTGAAGACGGCGGCCAAGTTTTTTTTCTGCAACCCAACGATGAACTAATTTGTCGCTGTCTTTAAAACGATAATACCCATTTTCGTCAAGATAAACTTTAGAGGTTGTTTTGTAACCTTCTGAAAATATAAAGTCAAAAAATCCCATTCTTAGTTTATTCATTAAATTTTAAGCCAATGTTCATTATTGACGCAGCTTATTGGCCAAATAATAGCGATCGGAGTACTTTATAAAATCCAAATCCTTTTGCTAAACCCCCCGGAGGCAAATCATTAATTTCCTTCAAATCGTTGTTCAACGATTTTAATGATCTCTGAGGATGATTTCTTGAGTGGATTAGAGAGTTTAAACAGAGTTTCAATAGTAGGCATTCTAAGGCCTCTTTCAAGCATAGAAATGAAAGACCTGTCCAGTTCACATTCATTAGCTAGATCCTCTTGAGATATACCTGCCTTGCTCCTTAATTCCTTAAGAACCTCCCCAAAGACTATAGCCAGTGATTTCTTCATCAAGCCGAAAATGGCTATTAAAGAGCAAATCACTTGCAGACTATAGTACGCAATATCGCAATTTTCATTTTATATTTGATAGCAATTTTCTAAAGTATGAATAAATCAATTTGCCCTAATTGTGGTAAGGATAAAAAGCCTTGGTTTGCTTTATGTTGGGAATGTGGTGAAAAGGAAAACAAAAAGCAACCCTTTCTTAACTCAACTGCTATTGGCAAGGAGATCGGAATCTCAAATCAAAGAGTGAATCTTATCTTTTCTGAACTTGGCTGGGTTGAGAAAGATATAACTGGCTGGAAGATCACCAAGCAAGGAAAGGGGATGGGTGGCAAACAATTTGAAACTGAGCAAGGACAAGCCTATGTAAAATGGCCTGAATCAATTTTGAAGAACTCCATTTTGTTAGAAGCGACTTTTAACCCCCTGAATCAAAAACAGGCCAGCGAAATAGCTACTCTTGAACAACCTGTTAAACCCGTTACTAGGTTGACAGATAAATACCCAGCAACATTTAAAGCCTTAGACGGTCATTTTGTTAGATCGAGGGCAGAATTGCTCATTGATAACTTTCTTTATGTTTCAGGCATTGTACATGCCTATGAACGAAAATTACAGACTGAGGAGGATATATACTGTGACTTTTATATTCCCTCAGCTAATGGTAGGCCGGCTGTTTGGATCGAGTTCTGGGGTTTAGAGGAAGATCCGAAGTATTTGGAAAGGAAGAAAAGAAAGGTAGAGGTCTACAAGGAAAATGAATGGCCTCTAATTGAACTCAGAAATGCTGATATTGAAAACTTGGAAGAGGTATTGACAAGGTTGTTATTAAAGCACAAGATCAGGGTGGCAAACTAAAATCCAAATCCTTTTGCTAAAACCCCGCCGGAGGCAAAATAATTAATTTCATTCAAAACCCGGTTTAATAATAGTAATCATCTTCTCAACTAGCAATTCAAACTCGTTCTGTAACACGTTTGAATTCGTCTCGATTCCGGACACCCTTTGACTTCGGGAAATCCTCTGAAACTCTTGTCTGGATTAGCTCTCAGGAGAATTATCAAAAACATATTTCAGGATTTCTTGATGTGACGTTTTTTTCAACATTCGAGACCCTAAAAATTGACGTTATGAGGCATAAAAAAAGCATGTAGAAATACATGCTTTGAAACTCCTAAAATGACTTTAGTTATTTTCTTTTTGAAGTCATTGAATTCATTGCTTCCAATAACTCTTGTTTCTTAAAGTAAATCCTTCGTCCGATTCTGTGAGATACAATTAACTTCTTTTTCTTCCATTTGTGTATGGTGACTTTTGATACCTGAAGAAATTTACAAGTTTCGTCAATACTCATTAATTCGACTGGTGGTGTTTGGGCTGGTTTCGTGCTGAACTTATTAAATTCATCGTGAATCATATTCCGAAATAGCTCTAATAACTCAGACAGAGGTTTTGCCACAAAGAACGTAGCATCTGTTGCCATTTTTAATTATTTACTAAATGGTAAAGAATCAACTGTCTTTAATAAAGCGTGATATTCTTTCTGAAATTTTGTGTAGCTGTAAATTGCAAATAACGATTTACAGTAAAAAAAGCATTAAGGTATCTTTTGAAAAGTTTCTTTCTATGCTTTCATAAATAAAGCACTTACTTATTCCTGTGCATTATTGAGTAAACTTCAAACTTGATTTATTTAAAATAATGGTTGCTTATAGCATCATAGTGTAAAGGAGAGCTAACGGTTTCAAAAAATATACCAACGATGAATTAATGAATTAATCTTGCTAACTGTTTTTACACAGCCTTTAATAGCGGCGTATTCCAAGCCCTGTTCATTTCTTGCTCCTTGATCTTGTCGGTAATTTTAATGTACTTCTGGAAGCTTTTATAGCTTTTGTGGCCTGTCATGGCCATAACCACCTCAGCCCTGATACCTTTTTCAAGAGCAAGTGTTACAAACGTCCTCCTGGCTGTGTGGGTTGAGATTAATTCAAACTTGTATTTGGTGGTCACTTTCTTCTTTGAGCCGCTAAACTGCTCAAAACTTCTTATCTCGTCAATCTCACATAACTCAGCCAGTTCTTTAAGATAGTCATTGGTTTTTTGGTTCGATAGATTAGTAGGGAGGGGCTTCCCGGCATAATTCCCTTTATGCCTGTTAAGGATCTCCTTTGCATGAATGTTAAGGGGAATTCTTAAAGAATCTCTTGTTTTCTCGGTTTTTAATTCCAGATAACCTTCCTTTATGTGGCTATTGGTAAGCTTGGTAATATCAGAGAACCTTAACCCTGTAAAACAGCCAAAGCAAAAAACATCCCTGACGTTTGCAAGCCTTTTTTCCAGATCATCCCTTCTATAAATAGTCATTAGCTCTTTTTCAGTCAGATAGACCAGATCGACTTCATCCCGGAAGACTTTGAACTTATTAAGATTTAAAGGTTCGGAAATATACTCATGATCTGCAGCATACCTAAGGAATACTTTTAAGTTTTTGATATAGTTTCCTACAGTATTATTAAGATTTTGCAGGTCGTTAAGCATGTAGCCAACAAAAGATTCATAAAAATGGAAATCAATAGCCTCAAATCCTATTGTATATCCCTTAGCAGCAGAAAATTTCAATAGTTTTTCCTTTAGACACTTGTAGCCTATAATTGTGCGGATCGTTTTGATAGGGGAGGAATCACTGATGAATTTGTCAAAAACGGTAAAAAAGTCACTGGTATTGGTGAGGCTGCCAAATCTCAGGAAGAACTTCCTTTTGATTGTCTCTACAGTGTATTCCTTTTTATTAAAAAGGGCTTCCCTCTCGATGGCCTTTAAAGTATTCTCTATATCGTCCAGAATGCCGTTAATTTCTGAATAGCCGATATAGTTGGATTTTACCCTTTGATTTTTCCAACTGCCGGGAGTAGCTTTTAATTTGGTGTAATAGCGAAATTTTTCTCCTCGATTTTGATAAGTCAACAAAATTGGACTTTCTCCTTTTTTGTCGGCAGCTTTTAAATAAAAATTGATCGTACCCATGTGTAATTAATTTTTTGGTGTCAAAATAGGTGTCAAAAAAGCCTTAATTCTTCCGAATTCTAAAGCTAATTACAGTGATGGGAATTTCTATGAAATGCAAGCCAGATAATAGTTTGAGAGTAAATTAGTGTATCTCAGGATTAACTTGAATAAACAGAAAACTTGCCCATCCCGAGTACTTACCCCGGATTATCCGGGGTTTTTTATTACTGCCTTCGGCAGTTTTTTTGCTACAGAGGCACAGAAGCACAGAAAGAAAATGATCTTGGGTTTCCTTGCTTCTATGGCAATTGTTTTTTGTATCCTATTATCACCTGACCTTTTCAAAATCAGCAGCAAACTTATTCATTTCTTCAGCGGTGAGCATAGCACCGGAATGAATAACGATCCTGTAGCGGAATATGGTTGACTCTTTTGGTGCCAGTGAAAAATTAAGTTCTTCTTTGCCATTACTGAATACTTTTCTGCCGAGCGGATTTGCTGCAAACAAACCATAGCCCCTTGCATGCCAGTAAGTGGGATAACCAACATTTAATGGATGATCGAACATGGCAATGGTAATATCCTTTCCCTCTTTTTTCCCTGCAAGCATTACCCAATTCCCTTTACTGCCCCACACAGAATCTCCTTTCAGGCCGGTGCTTCCATAATACATACCGGTAACATCAGCGCCGGAAGGAGGCACATTGGTGATATTGCCTTTGTCATCTACAAAACTCGTTTTGTCTTTGGCAGGCATCTCAAGTTCTCTTGCCACTCTTATGGCAAACATGCCATCCTTTACATCTTTAAAGATCACGGCAGTATCTGCAGCCGTTAAGGAAGTGATGCGGTCAATAATAAGATCATTTCCTTTTACAGTGAAATGGAAACGTGTCCTTTCATTCAATAGAATTTTTTTATCCGGCCTTACCCATATTGCTGAAACCTCCAATGAAGCAGTGTTGCCATTTGCTTTTTTACTGATGATCCGCTGGTGGATGATCGTGCCGTAATGATCTCTTTTTTCAACTGTAATGGCAGTAGAGTTGTTCCAGAAATCAAGACCATTCACCGATTCATAATTGAGCCAGATACCTGTGTGGTGAGGATGATCTGTTCTTTCGCCGGGCACTTTACTAAACGGGTAACTGCGGGTAACAGTGATGCCATCAACGGTGTTTACAGGAAAGAGAACGGGTTTCCTGGAAGAGTCATAATAACAATAGGCAGTGAGCAATTTATTATTGAAGAGGATGTCGACCTGCTTCTGTTCTTTTTTCTCAACTATTGAAAAACCGCTTTGTTGTGCATTTGCAGCCATACTAAAGGATACAATAATGAGAACAGCTAAAAGTTTATTCATGATCTGAATATCAGTATTTGAAAACTTTTCCATTTGCCATTACTTCCTGCGTCTTTTCATCAAAGGTCACTTTGGCGCCTGTATGAACAGCGGCATTGGTCATAATGGTAGCGATGGAATGACTGTAACCGGCTTCCACAGGTGCATTGGGTTGTTTGCGGCTGCGGATGCATTCCATCCAGTTACGGATATGATTGGATGTAAGTTTATCACCTCCCGTATTTGCAGAAGCAACAACAGTTTCTGTAACAGATAAAGTTTGCTCTGTAAGTAAATTGGGTTGCATACCCATATCATCGGCAAACTTTTTCGTTAAACCTCCTCTTGGCGACACCATATTGGTATTAAGATTCAACTCACCGCCATTGGAATAATAGATCTCAGCCGGTTTTTCATCTCCATTGTGCATGCGTGAACCAAACGTTACCTGGAAGCCGCTCGACATATCAGCAGCAGGGCCATAATCAAATACTGCCGTAAGTGTATCCCAGTTCTTTCTTCCATCTTTCCATGCATAAATACCGCCATTGGCAACCACACTGCGTGGATGCTGAAGCCCGCTGAACCAATGAACAGTATCGATCTGGTGGCTCATCCATTGGCCCGGCAGTCCTGATGAATAAGGCCAGAACAAACGGAACTCCAGGTATTTTCTTACATCAAAACTATCGTTCGGCCTGTTCATTAAAAAGCGCTTCCAGTCTGTATCTTCTTCTTTTAACTGGCTAAGCAATGCAGGTCTTCGCCAGCGTCCCGGTTGATTTACATTCCAGGTGAGTTCAACCATGGTTATCGCTCCAAATTTACCTGAGCGTATGAATTCATTGGCAGCATGATAGTTTGCACCGCTTCTTCTCTGGGAACCTACCTGGATGATCCTGTCACTTGCTTTAATGGCTTTGAATGCCGCCCGGTTATCTTCCATGGTTTCTGCGAATGGTTTTTCAACGTACGCATCACAACCGGCCTTTACTGCTTCAATAGCATGAAGCGCATGCTGGAAATCTGCTGTGCTGATGAACACTGCATCCACCAGTTTTTTATCGTACATCTCTTCGTTGTTACGGCAGGCAATGATATCATGACCCATTTTTTCCTTCCAGGTGGCAGCACCTTCCTCCCGTCTTTTTTTCCAGATATCAGATACTGCGACAAGATCAAAGTTCAGTTCTTTGTAATGATTCATAAAGCAGGGGATGTGCGAACTCCGGTGCCTGTCGGAAAAACCAACAACACCAACCCTTACCCGGTCGTTGGAGCCAATGATATTCGCATAACTTTTAGCGCTGAAGCCAATTGCTGCCGCGTAAAGGGCTGCTGAAGCTTTGGCTGACTGTTTGATAAAAACACGGCGTGACTGCGGCATATTTTTTTGGTTTTATTTTGTAATTAAAGCAGATCTCAGGATCCACGTTTTACGATCACCACTTCAACTCTTTTATTTTAATACTCCTGTACGAAACTGCATTACCATGATCCTGCAGGAGGATATGACCCTGTGCAGCTTCTCCAAAATTCTTCCAGATAACATATTTACTGATGGCAACCAGGTCACGGTATTCTTTTGAGCCCCTGATGTATTCCAGTACTTTCACGCCATTGAGATAATGTTCCACTTTGTTATTGGGATATACGATGATCCTTCCGCAATTCCATTGACCGATCGGGCGCAGGAATCTTTTTTGTTTATCTGCTTTTATAAGATCATACAAAGAAGCCAGTGTACGATTCCCATCACGGCCCAGTTTTGCATCGGGGTGTAATGTGTCATCCAGTACCTGGTACTCCAGCCCAATGGCAGAGCCTTTGCTGTCTTCAGCAAGTGTTACAAAATATTTCACGCCGCTGTTGGCCCCCGGCGTCAATTTGAATTCAAAAGACAGGTCGAATGCTGCAAACTCATCGTTGGTAACGATATCACCTCCATTGGTAGATTCTTTTCCTTCAGAACTTTCTACAGACATGGCCCCGTTGCTGACCATCCAGCCTTTTGCCGGAAAATCATTACCGCGGGCACTTCTCCATCCTTTGTTTGTTTTACCGTCAAATAAAAGCCGCCAGCCGTTCTTCTTTTCATAAGCAGTAAGTGTATTGGGAACAAAGCAGGCTACATAAACATTGGGCGGGAACGGGGAGGGGGCAAGCCCGGTTGTCTTGATGCGGATATTTTTATAGCAAACTCTCCTGCCTGCATGCGATGAGTCCTTTATTGCATGTACCTGCAGGCCAATAAAACCTTTTGCATCGATAGTATCCACTACATAAGCTGTTGCGATACCATTCACCCATGTTCTCATTTCATTGCCTATGCACTCGACCCGGTAGTGATTATACTGGCCTTTTTTATATGCATTCTGTGCAGGTGCATTTAATTGCACCGGGTAAAGCCAGTCTCTTCTTCCCTCGTCATAGATGCCACCGCTCCACCTGCGGAATGATGGATCAACTTCACACTGGCGTCCATATACCCGGCCCTCTCCATTAAAAGCTGCGGCGTCATAATGACTGCGGGTCTGCAGCCCGGCATTACCTTCTTCATCTTCCACCCACACATCCGCTTCAAGGATAAAATCGCTGTATTCTTTTTCAGTACATAAAAAACTATTGCGGGAGTTCGGGACCGTGCGCCCAACAATAACACCATTTTCTGCTGTAAAACCTGCTTTGCCACCCAGGCGTTTCCAGCCTCTAAGATCTTTACCATTAAACAGATCCTGCCAGCCTGCTGATGTTTGTGCACCTGTTGAAATAAAGCAGAAAATAACAATAATGAGTAAAAGGCTTTTTGAATTCATAATAGCAGCTGCAATGATCAAGTATTGCTAAATTTAATCAATTTGCAGATATAACTGTCCTGTGCTGTATGAAAAAAGCCCTGAATCACTCAAGGCTTTCTCTACTTAATAGTGTACTGATCTATACTGACGGTTTCTCAATTTTATCGTGGGAAAAAACAGCAGGGTATTGCTACCCCGCCATTGCTAACTGCTACTTATACCATTCATGTGTAGCTAATTCAATTTTTCTTTGGTTCCTGGCCTTCCGGCAGTTATAAGTTTTCAAAAGATGTGGATCGGGTAGCTTTCCACAGGGTGCGGATCCTATCGCTTTCATAGGTAATTCAGACCGCAAAGGTCGATGTTCTTGGTTCCGGGATTTGTAGACAATCGTTTATCAGCATTGTTGTATCTGTCTAAAAAAGAAGCAGGGTGTTGCCACCCTGCCTTTAACCTGACCTTATCCTGTTCTTTGTGCCTAACTTCAAAGTGAACGGATATGGATCCTCTTCCGATCAGTAATTACCTGATGACGACCTTATCATGATATCGATCTGCAGTATTTATATTCCTCAGCTTAATGATGTACATACCGCTGCTTAAAGCGCTCCCGGGATCAATTGTCAGCGTGCTGTTGTGTGATGGTACGTTGATCCTGCTTTGATATTGAAGCGAACCATTCAGGCTGAACACTTCAATAACATAGTCTCCCTGCTTTGTATTGAAGAATTGAATATTGATCTTATTACTTCCTGCAACTGACCAGGAACGCACTGAACCATTTGAAGACCTTAATTTTATATTTACGATCGTACTGTATGTTGTTTTTCCATCCCTGCTTACGGTCTTCAGCCTGTATGCATTGTTGCCTTCTGAAGGATCGTTATCAACAAAGCCATATTCTGTATTGGTATTGCTGTTGCCTTTTGCAAATACAGACCCGATCTTTTCAAAAGAACTGCTGTTTACCGAACGCTCAACCTCGAAATGACTGGTATTCTGTTCTGTCGCTGTTTGCCATTTCAATACTGATACATTATTGTTCAGGTATCCATTGAACGAAGAGATATTCACCGGTAAAGTAAATAATTGAGGAGACAGACAACCAAAATGAACATAAGCGCTTCCAATGCTCTGAACAAATGTATAATTTATAAGTCCGCCCAATAAACTGGTCAGATCAAGTGTACCATTGGATGCACCAACAAGAATATCCTGGTTACCATCACCATTCACGTCTCCGGCAATGCTTACACTCGACCCAAGCAGGTCAGCAACAACCAATGAACCTGTCTCTTTCAATTGCCATCTCCAGTCTGATGTTGGACCCGTGATGTTCTTTCCAAAGAAAGTATATGATTGACCGCCGGCAGCATTGATACCTGCCAGGCCTGCAATTGCAGTTCCTCCCGGTTCACCAACGATCACATCGGCAATACCATCGCAATCAAGGTCACGGCCGCCACTCACGCTGAAACCAAAGAGCAGGTTACCGGCAGCCAGGCCAAGAATGTCAGGATCTCTCGGGCTTTGCAATGTTATATCGGCTGAACTTTTATTGGATAAAGTTGCTCCGCCATAAAAGATACATGCCTTACCCACTGTTACCAGCGCAGTAAGATCAAGGGTTGCAGGTTCTCCGACAATGATGTCTTTGAAACCATCATTATTCACATCGCCTGCATTGCTTACACTGTAACCGAATAATGTTTTTAGCAAACCTCCACTTGAATAAGTTACTGCGCTTGATGAAATACCGCCTGTTGTTGGTACAGGAATTCCCTGGTATACATATGCCTTGCCTGTAAGGCCTGGTAATAATGTCAATGAACCGGGGGCGCCGATCAACACTTCATCTGCTCCGTCGTTATTCATATCACCTGCAGAACTTACACTGAAGCCGAATAAAGAATTTGCAAGCAACCCTGCATTGCGGTGAATAGGACTTGCTGTATTCAGTCCTGAACCGCTTCCGAGATATACCGTGGCACGACCGGCCAGCGTAAGTGTTCCAAGATCCGTATAAACGGGGCTGCCAACGATGATATCATCATAGCCATCATTGTTAACATCACCTGCGCCGCTTACAGAGAATCCATAAAGCGGGTTTAGTGTCAGTGCAAATGTGAGCGGATTGAAATCTGAAGTTTGTAAATGAATGTTCACAACCGAACCGGGTATTGATGCCGGCGTTGCATTTCCATAATACACATATACTTTACCAACATTATTGCTGAGTGAACCAAAGGGAATTCCGAAGTTCAATGTCACCTGGTCGGCAGGAGCGCCAACGATCACATCATCATAACCATCATTGTTTATATCACCGGCACTGCTCACACTGAAACCGAACAATCCATTGATGGTTGTGGACGATTGAAGCGTGATGCTTGGTGTTGCAGCAGGACCTGAAGATGAGCCGAGATAGATGAATGCCTGTCCAACACTTGCTATGACAGTACCTGACAATACATCTATATTACCTGGCGCACCAATGATGATATCATCGAACCCATCATTGTTCACGTCGCCTGCATCACTTACACTATTGCCATATAATACATCCAGTGATGGCAGAACTCCGAGCCCATTATCGGTCCAGTCGGGAGTATGATTTAACGGATCAACAGTTATGGGATACTGCGCTTTCTCATCATTCACAGAGATGATCAATGTTCTTCCCTCATCTCTCAATTCCATTCCTGCTGTTAATGCTGTATTGTTTTTATCCCAGGCCTTCAGGCCATCATAGAGCATTTTTGTCGTACGCTTTCCATCCAGGTCAGCATATAATACCAGGCGCTTTGCTTCTTCAACATCGGCTTTCAATTGTCCATCAAGCCTGATCGCAATTTCCAGCTTACCATTCCCTGAGGGCCTTTCATTGATGATGAAATTCTGCCTCATGCCATGAGCATCATTCAGGTATTCGATGGCGTACTGCGGATGTTCAAAGGATAATTGCTTACCGGTTTGCGTTGCTCTTGCCCCCGAATTCACAACCAGCCTGTTATTGCCACGGCTGATAGCTTCCAGATCAAAATTGAATTCCCAGTTCTGGCTCTCTTTTTCAGCTGTTGAAAAGGAGAGGATACGATAACCATTCTCCTTAAAAAAGAAACCGAGGTGGTTATTCCGGTTCACGGCAACATATTGCTGTAATGTATTCTTCCATTTTACCTGCAGTTCCTGTTCAAGGATCTCCTTACTGGCTCTTTCATACCAGTTCTGTGAATGGAATGCTTTTGTTTGCTCTTTCTTCAGGGCAAATACGGAGTTGCTGTTTTGCAAATGAAGTGAATTGCTTTCCTGTGCTGTTAATGATATGACACACATCAACAATAACAGGATGAGTGTAGAAGTTTTCATGATCTTGTAGTTGAGGTTTAAAATGTTTTTTACGGATCTGGCTTTGCAGGACAAAAGTTGTAATAAAGATGCCGGAAGAATGTAGACAAATGCTGATCTTTCCAGCACAGTGGGATCCGAAGCTTGGAATTCACGTGACTTGAAGTCGCGGC
>JADMIO011429239.1_pt1 | contig 66241 bp, 62 predicted proteins | sample 8958161 | NCBI WGS metagenome assembly JADMIO01 (sample SAMN16585339, study PRJNA669376) | soil metagenome | isolation source: Crop rotation soil | place: USA: Cullars Rotation, Alabama | collected 2011 | reverse complement strand
GCCGCGACTTCAAGTCACGTGAATTCCAAGCTTCGGATCCCACTGTGCTGGAAAGAGTGCACTTCGTTCCGTACGGCCGACTTCGACGTTTGCTACTTTGGGGAAATAAGAGTCCTGAAACAATTGCGTCGGAGTTCGACCGCTCCGGTTACGGCATTGCACTACTTCCGTTCATCATTCCGGTCGTAGTCGCTGCGATCGTTTTAGTCGTACTTCTACTTGTTGGCGGAGCGACACTCGCAGCTTCGATGTTCGGCGCCTTGTTCTCTGGTTGGCCACCGTGGGCAATCGTCATTACCTTGCTTCTTGTCGCAGTCTTGTTCAAGAAATGAGGCTCTATGAGTTGAGTGCCCGAAATGCGGCCTAACCATACGTTCGAGCGGACACGCGCCGGCGTCGCATCCCTCGCCGAACTTGCGGTTCACGCGCCGGCGCGCGCCGCTCAACGTAAGCTACAAGGGCTTCCCCATGGAGTGCAAGGGCACTGATCGAACTCTAGTTTGCGATGCAGACCTCCTTGCCGATTTGGAATTACCTGCTCTGCGGTTGACGAAGGTGGCGGACTGCGAAGCTACAAACGGTCATGTTGGGCGAGTTGCCCGGACCCTGATGAAAGACGCGCGCCGGGGCCTCGATCGTTAGTCGGGCTTCGACAACTCCCCAGGAGTTAATCAGGCTCTCCCGGCGCGGGTCCAACCTCTTCGCATCAACGGTGCAGTGCATCGATAGCAGTCGGGACGAGAAGACTTTCGCTCAATGTCAGGCGGTTGTTGTCGATCCCGGGGGTAAACGAAAGTCATCGCCGAATTTCAGTACCGCCCACGCTACGCGCGCGTTCTTGGCGGCGATGGCGACGACGGCGCGCCAGTAGCCGCGTCGTTGTTCGAGAGTGCGAGCCCATCGGCTGAAGCCGTCTTGCTTGTCTCCCAGACTCGCCAACACCGCACGCGCGCCCATGACCAGGAGACTGCGCAGATAAGGATCACCGGCCTTGGTGATGCGACCGAGCCGAGCTTTGCCGCCGCTGCTGTACTGGCCTGGGGTTAATCCAATCCACGCAGCGACCTGACGACCATTGGCGAAGTCGTGCCCGTTGCCGATGCTGGCCACGATGGCGCTGGCGGTGGTGGGACCGATGCCCGGTCGTTGCATCAGCCGTTGGCTGCGCGCGTCAGCTCGCGCCGCCTGCGCGATCGCAACGTCGTACCCAGCGATCACCTCGTCAAGCCGATCTGCGTGCGACAGGAGATCGCCAACACAGCGATTGACGTGAGTCGGCAGATCCTCGAGTTCGGAATGAATCGATCGCCGCAGGTTGGCGACTTTCTGTGGTAGCACGATGCCGAACTCCGAGATCAGGCCACGCAGGCGGTTATACGTTGCAGTGCGCTCCTCTACGAAACCTTGGCGCGTGCGATGCAGGCACAGCACCGTCTGCTGCTGTTCCTCCTTGACCGGCACGAAGCGCATATTCGCTCGGCTCACCGCTTCGCAGATCGCCGCCGCGTCGGCAGCATCGTTCTTGCCGCGCTTGCCACTCATTCGATACGGCGATACGAACTTTGGCGCCATCAGCTTGACCGTGTGGCCATATTGGCGAAACAAGCGCGCCCAGTAATGCGCACCAGAGCAAGCTTCCATCCCGATCGTGCATGGCGGCAGTTGCGCGATCAGCGACAACAATTGCGCTCGCGCAACTCTTGGCTTCACCAGCACCGCCGTGCCATTCCCATCGACGCCATGGACCGCGAAGACGTTCTTGGCGAGATCGATTCCAACCGTGATAATGGTCATGACTTCCCCTCCGAGTGAGTTGATGAGTTTCGCAACCCCATCATGGCACTTCGTTGCCGATTGCCGCTACGTGCGGCTAGCTCGGGACGGGGAAGTCCCTTTCATTCGTTAGGCCTCGCAATCCAGGTCGTAGCTCGTGCCACAGTGAAGAAGCATCCCCGGCTCGCCGCCCTCGCCGCTTCGGTCGTAGGCAGTGCCTTCACGGCCTACGCGGCGGAGCCGCGGTTCGGTGACCTGCCTGCTGGCGCAATCAGCATCTCTGAGACAGCCGACGTTGCGGCCGAGATCTGTCACGATCACTTGTTCGATCCAACTGCTGCGACTGCCAAGCTGCCCGCAGGATTTCGGCTGATCTTGGCTGAGGAGGCCTCAACCAAGGACCAAAGTCTTCGGGCCCTCGTTCAGGCCAATCCGAGGCTGCGCACCTACGCACTCGGTAGTTTGTGCTTCGCATCAGTTGGCCAGTTCACAGTTGACGGCACGACTGTTCAATCTGCTGGTTCGGTGGCCATGGCGTTCTGGTGGGCCTCCGCAGAGGGTCCAAGTGATCCAAACATGCGCGGCAAGGCCAGCTGGGTGCAACTTGGCAGCTGGTACTCGTCGAGCGTAGCGAGTCGATCGGTGATCCAGAAAGCCGACCCGATGGCGGAGTTTGTCGGTGTTGACGTCGAGCGGCTCGAACCAAACCGCTGGCGCTTGCGCTTGGAGCTTCCTGGCGAAACAGTCACAGCCGAAGTCACTGGGTCGGGCCGCCGTGTTCCATCACGCGCAAGTCAGCCAGGCTTCATGTCCGTTCCCATGAGCGGTCCAGCCGCAGGCTACTTCTCCGTCTTCACCTACTACGGCCACCACCACCAGTCCGCTCAAGGCGCATGGCGGGCAAGCGGCTCAGGAGTCTTCAGCGACGCGTTGGCCATCACGAGCGAATCGGGCCACTTCCGGACCGTCTTGCAGGACGGCTGGAGCGCAAGGGCTGGCTTGTACGCGTTCCGTCCCAAGTAGCGAGGTAGCGGCGAGGCCTAACCCCTCGCTCGAGCGGACCGCCACCGGCTACGCACCTTGGCCCTTCTAGGGCCAGCAAGTACATTGTCCCTTCCAGGGCCAAGGCGCTCCGCCGGTGGCGGCCCGCTCAGCTCGAACGTTATGCGCCGCCAGTCGTCTGACCGAGCTATCATCGCAACGGACTAGAGACTCTCCAAGAGGCCAAAACATGTCGACCGCGAAGGAAGAACTCGCCAAAGTCATCGAACGCCAGCCTGACGACAGTTCTCACGAGGAGATCGTTCGTGAGTTAGCGTTTCATGTCATGGTCGAGCGCGGGCTTGCCGACTCGGACGCTCGGCGCGTCATCTCGAACGAAGAGATGGCGAAACGCATTCGTTCATGGGGTCGATAACCTGGACTGCTGAAGCGCAACGATGGCTCGAAGACATCTTCGAATATATCGCCGCGGATAGCCCGACAGTCGCGGCCGCGACCGTTCGTGGGATTTACGAGCGAGTTCAGATACTCGCGGAGTATCCGGAGATCGGGCAGCGCTACAGTCATTCGAGTCGCCACGTTCGAGTTCTTCTGTACGGGCATTACCGCATTGCATACCTGCTTGACGGAAGCGGCAACGTCGACGTCCTCGGTGTATTTCATGGCTCTCTGGACATTTCGCGCTATCAGCTGTGAGGCGCATAACAGGTCGTTCCAGCGGACCCGGCGGTTCCTACGGTTTTGTGGACACCCTGAACTCTCAGTTCAGGAGAGCCAACGATGGGAACGCCCGGACCAAGAACGGTCTATCGGTACAGTGCCAAATTCAAGGCGACAGCGGTTCGACTAAGCCAGTTGCCCCACTCTCGATGAACAAGAGAGCTTCATGATGGGCTTGGCGGCGGGAGATGTCTCGCGAGAAGCGCTCGGCGACTGGTTGCGTGCAAACACAAATGAGCTCAAAACCGGCTTATGACTGAACGGTCAAAGAGTTCGTGACCGGGGTATATTGCTGCCGGCACTTAGCTTCGTTGCTAACGTTCCGACCGCTTGATTCCCCGCAGGAGACGCAGCATGGACCGATTCACCGGCGGTTGCCTCTGCGGCAACGTCCGCATCGCCGCAACAGGACTTCCATACCGCGTAGGCCTATGTCACTGCCTCGACTGTCGCAAGCATCACGGCGCCCTCTTCCACGCGTCCGCGATATTCCCTCAGGATGCGGTGACGATCGAAGGTGAAACACGCGACTACGCCGGGCGGTTCTTCTGTCCCCGCTGCGGCTCGTCGGTATTCGGACGCTCGGCAGACGAAATCGAAGTTAACCTCGGATCGCTGGATGCGCCCGACCAACTGATGCCAACGTACGAAAGCTGGACCATCCGTCGCGAGTCGTGGTTGCCGCCGTTTCCGCTCACGTCTCGTTACGAGCGCGATCGTGAGGCGACGGGCCGGTCTTGAGCGCGACGACATTACCGGTGCATGTCCGGCGGTTATCGCTTAATCTCTCCGGTCAACGCCGCTGCTTCATGCAGGTCATGCAATTCCTACCGGAGTGAGATGCCATGTCCAAGGAAACGCGCACCGTGATCGAAGGCTACGCGCAAAGCCACGATCCGAAGTATTTCGCCGAAGATGCCGTCTTCACCCAGATGCCCGTCCCGCAACCGTGCACGGGTCGCGACGCCATCGCAGGAATGCTGCGGCTCTTCTACCAGGACGCTTTTTCTGACGCGAGCGGCGAACTTCGCAATGTCGCCGCCGATACGGAGAAGGGCCTGGGATTTGTCGAGTTCACGTTTCGGGGCCGACACACGGGGGAGTTGATGGGCATTCAACCAACCGGCCGCCAGTTGGAGGTGGCAATGCTCGGTGTCTATGAAATCGGGAACGGTCAAATCAACCGCGCCCGGTTGTATTACGACATGGCCACGTTGATGCGCCAGTTGGGGCAGATGCCGTAATGCCGCGGCACTTTTCGCTGCACGCATGGCCGGCCAACTTCCGATGAAGTCAGCTTTCGCTCGACTCGCAAGCGCAATCGAGCAGCGGCATTCAACCCTGATCGACCAAAAACCCAATGCGCGAACCTGAATGGCGCCGGCAGGGCGAGGAGCCGGACTACCGGTTCTCGCTCGCCAACGAGCGAACGTTCCTCGCCTGGATCCGCACCGCGCTCGCGCTGCTCGCGGGCGGCGTGCTGCTCGACCAGTTCGCGACGAAGCTGAGCCCGCCCGCCGTCGTCGTAATCCTGGCCGTCGCGCTCTGTGCATTGGCCGCGGTGCTCTGCGCACTCGCCTATTTCCGCTGGAAAGCAAACGAGATCGCGATGCGGCTGAAGCGCGGCCTCCCCTCGACGATCGCGACGCCGCTGCTCGCGTCCGCTGCGTGCATCGTTGCCGCGGTGATCGCGTTCCTGATGTTGCGCGGCTGACGCGAAGCAGGCGGCGTTGACTGCGATCGAGGCGCGCGAACATCTGTCCGGCCCACGCGACCCGGGCCTGCAGGGCGAGCGCACCGCGCTTGCGTGGAGCCGCACCGGCATGGCCGTGCTGGCGAATGCGCTGCTCGTGCTGCGCTCGGGGATGTCGAACGAGCGCGCGTCGATCGAAGCGCTCGGCGTGCTGCTGTTGATCGCAGCGGCTGCGCTGTTCGCATTCGGCGGTTGGCGGCGACGGCGCCTCGTGCGCGCGGAAGGGGACATTGCCCCGCCGGCGATTGCGACACGGCTTACGGCCATCGTGACGGTCGTCGCGTGCGCAGCCGGAATCGCATCGATCCTGAGCTGAGCGCGGGGCCGGCGCGATCGCGGGGTCGCGCGATGCGAACGCCGGCGCCGCCGTCAACATCGGCACCGCCGTCGAACGCGTGTGCTACTGCGAACTCGGGCGCGCGGCGTGATCCTCGCCGAGCTTCCGCAACTCTTCGCGCGCCTGCTCTGCCAATTGCGTCACCGCACGCGGACTGCGCAGTGCCGCCGGCAGCTTGTCGATCTCCGCGAGGGTCGCGCGAAACGCGGCGACCGCCTCGTCGTCGCGACCCGCCTGCACGAGCACTTGTGCCCGCCTGAACAGGAGCCGCTCCTTGCGCGCCGCGCGATCGGCCTGGCGGTCGAGGCGAAAGAGCGCTGCATCCCAGCGCTTGGCGTATACCTCGACGTCGAGCGCGATGTCTTCGAGCGCCGGCACCGATCCCAGCCGGCTGACGCCGCGGTCGATCGAGGCGAGCTGCACCGCCGGCGAGAGCCCGGCCGCGCGTTGCGCAGCGACGAGCTCCAGGTAGTGGTCCGGCTCGGGTTGCGGCAGTCGATCGAGCGCGAGCGCGAAGTCAGCGGCGGCCTGCGGATATCGCTTCAGCGCGGCGAGCGTCCGCGCGCGCGTCAATCGCGCCGACGCGTGATCGGGATACTGCGCGAGATAGCGGTCGAGCGTGGGCAGCGCGACCGCTGCCTTGCCCGCTTCGTGCCAGGCCCGCGCGCGCAGCCATTGCGCTTCGGGATGCTGCGGCTCCAGGTCGAGCACGCGCGCGTAGTCGCGGTCGGCTGCGTTGTATTCCTGATGGATCCGATGCAGCTCGGCGCGTCGCAGCACCAGCGCTGCGTTCCTTGGTTGCGCGCCGATCTGCCGATCGAGCTCGGCGATCTGCGCGTGCAGATCGCCGTGGGCGCTTGCCGAGGCCAGGATGGCGAGTTGCGCGAGCACGGCAGCCACGAGCAGGACCGCCATCGACCTGCGCCGGCGCATTCCCCCTTGCGCGAAAACGGCATTGAACAACCGGACGAACCACATTGCAGTGAGCGCGCGGCTATTTCAGCGTCTTCGCAGTCGCCGTGTTCGAGTAAGCCGAATCGCCGGCGCCGTTGGTCGCGCGCACGCGATAGTTGTAGTTGCGGTTCTTCGTCAAGCCGCTGTCGGTGAACGTGGTCACGTTGGCGCCCACCGTTGCGACCTGCGTAAAGCTCGTGCCGTTCGTCGAGCGCTCGATCTTGAAGCCGGTCTCGTTGCCCGATGCATCGACCCAATCGATCCTGATCTGCGTGCGTGACAATGCCGTCGCCTTCAACGTGTTCGGCGCCGCGGGCGTGGCTGCGGCGGCCGGCGTCGTGACGGCCACCGTGTTCGAATAGGCCGAGTCGCCGCTTGCGTTGCTCGCGCGCACGCGATAGCTGTAGCTCGTCGACGGCGACACCGGCGTGTTCGTGTAGCTCGTCGCATTGGCGCCGAGCGTCGCCAGCGGCGAAAACCCGCCCGCGCCGATCGCGCGCTCGACTTGATAGCTCGTTTCGTTGGTCGCGTTGTCGGTCCACGTCAGCGGCACCGACGTCGCGGTGACCGTGCCGGCCGCGAGGTTCGTCGGCGCTGCCGGCACCGCTGGCGCCGCCGTCACGGTGATGAACACCGGCGCCGAGATATGAACGAGGCCGCCGTTGTCGGTCGCGCGCGCGGTGATGCGGTGCGCACCCGCCGGTGGATTGTTCCAGCTCACCGCGTACGGGCTGACGCTGGTCGTGCCGAGCAGCGTCGGCCCGTTGTAGAACGCGACCTGCGCGATGCTGCCTTCATCGCTGGCGTTCGCCTGGAGGGCAATCGACGCGGGCGCCGCGAACGATGCGCCGTTGGCAGGGCTCGTGATCGACGCGTCGGGCGGAAGGTTGCCGGACACCGTGCCCTTGATCAGCGTGAACGTGTCGGCGACGGTGCCGTTCTCGCGCACGAACGATGCATCGAGCCGGTCGCCGTTGAGATCGAGCACCATCGAGCCGAGATTGTTGAGCGAGATGAACATGGCCGGATGCGTGGTCACGCCGCTGATTTGTCCCGAGCTGCCGGCCACCGCGTAGACGGCGCCTTCGTGCGCGACGGGCCCGGTCGACGGCTTCGTGTATGCGCCTCCGCTCCCCGGTCGTCCGCTGCCGCCGTTCTTGATCATCGACGGCTGCAGCGTGCTCGACACGCCGTAGTGCCCGTCGAGCAGGTACGAGCGCTCGTACGAATGGCTGTGGCCGGAGAGCACCAGGTCGACGCCGTACTGCTCGAGGATCGGCAGGAAGTTCGTGCGCATCTCGACGAGGTTCAGCTCGGTGTCCGAATTGTGCGAGCCCTTGCTGTACGGCGGGTGGTGCCAGAACGCGATCACCCACGGCAGCGTGTTCTGCTGCAGGTCGGCCGTCACCCATTGCGCCATCGCGCCGTTCGCCGCGCGGTTCACCTCCTGCGAATCGAGGCTGATGAAGTGGACGTTGCCGTAGTTGAACGAGTAATAGCTCCTGGTGCCGGAGGCGACGCCGCCCGCCTGGCCCGCGGTGGGAAAGCTGAACATCGTGTGATACGGATGCGCGCCGACCGACCCCGTGCCCGCATCGTGATTGCCGAGCGTGTACCAGCTGACGGAGCTTCGCAGCATCGTCGAATAGATCGCGAAGTGCTTTGCCTGGTATTCGGCGTCGGTGCCCGAGCTGTACGCGTTGTCGCCGAGCACGAGCCACAGATCCGTTTCGCGCGCGCCGTTGTATGTTGCATAGGCATCGCGCACCTGCGTCTGGCTCGAGCTGCCGGTGCCGGCATCGCCGATCACCCAGATGCGCATCGGTTTCGATGCGCCCGCCGGCGGCGACGTGACGAACTTGTGATCGGCGCCGGAAGCCAGCACCAACCCGGCCGTGTTGCCCACCGAGTAGTAATACCGCGTGTCGGGTGCGAGTCCGGTCAGCGTCACGGTGTGTTCCGTCGAGGACGCGGCGGCGTCGGCGATGCTCGACAGGTTCGCCGCATCGGTGCCGTAGCGAACGCGGCCCGTGCTTGCCGCATCGGTGCGCCAGCGGATCGTCATGCTGGACGGCGTGGCCACCTGCAGGTACGGCGCGCGGGTAATGACTTCCGCCGACAGATCGCCGGCAACGAGCGCGAGGCAGGCGAACGCGTACAGCCAGATCGACGACGCGAGCGACGCAATCGATCCCGCGAGCTTGCGTGACAGCGATCGGTTCGAGCTCATGGGCGGGTCCCTTCCCGAGAGTTGTTATTGACGCTTCGATCGCGATCGACAGCAGATGCGGTCCGGCGATCCGGCGATCCGGCGATCCGGCGGTTTTATGATGCTAGCATGCGCCGCCCGCGGGTTGGCTGAAGCCAACGAACGAGCCGACAGCCGTAGGCGATAATCGGAGGACAGGAGGATTTTGCGCATGACACTTCATCGAACGCTCGGTGCAATCGCGTGGCTGCTCGCGCTGTCGGCCGCCACGTCGATCGCGCAGACGTGGCCGTCGAAGCCGGTCCGTTTCATCGTGCCGTTCGCCCCGGGCGGCCAGTCCGACGCGGTCGCGCGCATCGTCGGGCAGAAGCTCGCCGAGAAGTGGGGGCAGCCGGTCGTCGTCGAGAACAAGCCGGGCGCCGCGACGACGATCGGCGCCGACCTCGTCGCGAAATCGCCGGCCGACGGCTACACGATCCTGCTTGCGCCGGCGCCGTTCGTGATCACGCAGTACGCCTATCCCAAGCTGACGTACGACAGCCGCAGGGACTTCACGCCGGTCTCGCTGCTGGTGACGAATCCGCTCGTGATCACCGTCAATCCGCAGCGGATGCCGGTGAAGACGCCCGCCGAGTTCGTCGCGGCGATCAAGAAGGAGCCGGGCAAGGTTTCCTACGGCACGCCGGGCAACGGGAGCCTGCCGCACCTCGCCGTCGAGCTGTTTCGCGTGCAGTCGGGCATCGACGCGCTGCACGTGCCGTACAAGGGCGGCGGTCCGGCGGTGCAGGACCTCGTCGGTGGCCAGACGTCGTTCATGTTCGCGAGCCCGCTCGAAGTGATGCCGAACGTGAAGGCGGGGCGGCTGAACGTCATCGCGGTGACGTCGGCGAAGCGCGTGCCGTATTGGCCCGACGTCCCGACGCTCGTCGAAAGCGGCTACCCGAATTACGAGTCGTATGCGTGGTTCGGTGTCGTTGCGCCAGCCGCGACGCCGAAGGACGTGGTCGTGAAGATCAACGCGGACATCGTCGCGGTGCTGAAGATGAAGGACGTCGCGGACAATCTCGCGGCGCAGGGCGCGGATGTGGCGATCACGACGCCGGAGGAGTTCGGCAAGTTCCTCGACGCGGAGCACGCGCGATGGTCGCAGGCGGTGAAGGCGGCGAACATCAAGATCGAGTAGTGGACTGCAGTGGCCTCAGTCAGGAGCGGGCTTCCGCGCCTTCCGGAGCGTGATCTCCACCGTCTTGCCGACCGCGCGCGCCGCCTTGACCAGCGTATCGAGCTGCACCGCGACGTTGTCCGGATCGAGGACGCGATCGAGTTGCGAACGGCTGGTCGTCATCAACTCGGCCATCCGCACTTTGGAAAGATTCGCGGCCGCCATGCTTTCCTCGAGTTGTTCGGCAAGGACCCGCTTGAGCGTTCTGGCATGGATCTCGTCATAGAGCCCTTCATCTTTCAGGAAGTCCTCGAAACGCGAGCCGAGATGGCGATTATGCTTTGCCATGCCTGTATTCCTTCAGTCGTTGCTCGGCCAGCGCGATGTCCGCAGGGGGTGTCGTTTGCGACTTCTTGATGAATGCGTGCAGCAGAATCATCGTCTCTCCATCCACTGCAAACAGCATGCGCGCCGTGCGTTGGTTTAGCGAACTCCGCACTTCCCAGACGTGTCCACGCAAATGGGCAACAAGAGGCCGTCCAATGGGCCATCTGTACTCGACGTACTCGATGTCCTTGCCGATGGATCTACGATCGTCCTTGGGAAGTCCCTTCAGCCACTCGCGCACAGGTTCGTTGCCGGACGTTGTCGCAAAGAATCTCGCAGTGAGCCGCTTGAGTACGAGCATCGAGTATGTACCGTATAAGGTGCAGCGTCAACAACAGGTCGTTGTCGAAGACACCTTGCGATACCCCGCGTACCCGTTCGAGTCGGAGTGAAGTATTCAAGTAGTCATATCCGCTGGAAGGCCGGGTTTTTTGATTCAGATATCGAATTCAACGGGTGACTGAATGAGTGACTTGAAGACCTACCCCGAAGGCACGCCCTTCACCGGCACCATCGGCCGCACTGCCAGCACCTCGCAAGCCGCCTGGCCCGTCGCGAAGAAAGCGAAGCCCGGCGCGCCGAACGTGCTCGTGTTCCTCCTCGACGACGTCGGTTTCGCGCAGCTCGGCTGCTTCGGCGCGGACATCCGCACGCCCGCGTTCGATCGGCTCGCCGCCAACGGCCTCCGCTATCGCGACTTCCACACCACCGCGATCTGCTCGCCGACGCGCGCGTGCCTGATGACGGGCCGCAACCATCACAGCAACGGCGTCGGCATCATCCAGGAGATGGCGACCGGCTTTCCGGGCTACAACGGCGCGGTGCCGAAAGAGAACGGCTTTCTCTCCGAGATGCTGCTCGCCGAAGGCTATGCGACGTTCGCGATCGGCAAGTGGCACCTCACGCTTGCCGGCGAATATGCGTCGGGCGCGTCGAAGGTGCGCTGGCCGCTGTCGCGCGGGTTCGAGCGCTATTACGGCTTCATCGGCGGCAAGACGAGCCAGTGGGCGCCGACGCTGATCCACGACAACCATTACATCGAGCCGCCGAAGTCGTGGGAGGACGGTTATCACCTGAACGCCGATCTCGCCGATCGCGCGATGGAATACATCACCGACTTGCGCTGCGTCGCGCCGGACAAGCCGTTCTTCATGTACTACTGCTTGGGCGCCGGACATGCGCCGCATCACGTCGAGCCCGAGTGGATCGAGCGCTATCGCGGCAGGTTCGACAAGGGCTGGGACCAATGGCGCGAAGAGGTCTACGCGCGCCAGCTCGCGACCGGCATCATCCCGGCGAACACGAAGCTGAGCCCGCGCCCACCGTGGGTCAAGGCCTGGGACTCGCTGTCGAACGACGCGAAAAAGCTGTATGCGCGGCAGATGGAGGTCTACGCGGCTTTCATCGAGCAGACCGACCATCACATCGGGCGCGTGCTCGACTATCTGGCGAAGCTCGGCGAGCTCGACAACACGCTGGTGATGCTCGCGAGCGACAACGGCGCGTCCGCCGAGGGCGGCGAGCATGGCTCGTTCAACGAGTGCCAGTTCCCGAATCGCATCGAGTCGAACGTCGCCGACAACCTGAAGCATCTCGACGACTGGGGCAGCGTCAAGTCATACCCGAACTACGCGTGGGGATGGGCGTGGGCCGGCAACACGCCGCTCCGCCGCTGGAAGCGCTACCTGCATCAGGGCGGGATGAGCGACCCGCTGATCGTGTCGTGGCCGAAGGGCATCGCGGCGCGCGGCGAGGTCCGCGGCCAGTACGTGCACGTCGTCGACATCGCGCCGACGATCCTCGAGGCGCTCGGCCTCGAAGCGCCGGCGACGCTGAACGGCGTTGCGCAACGTCCGCTCGAAGGCGTGAGCTTCGCGCCGACGCTGCACGACGCGAACGCGCGATCGGACAAGCACGTCCAGTACTACGAGATGATCGGCTCGCGCGCGTTGTGGGCCGACGGCTGGAAGGCCGTCGTCGAGCAGCCGCAGGGCGAGATGCTGACTGAGGAGATGCTTAGCTCACAGAAGTGGGAGCTCTATCACGTCGCCGAGGACTTTTCCGAATGCGACGATCTCGCCGAACGCCATCCCGAGAAGCTCAATGCGCTGATCGAGCAATGGTGGCTCGAAGCGGGCAAGTACAACGTGCTGCCGCTCGACTCGCGGATGCAGTTGCGGATGGGCGAGCGCAAGCCAACGAGCCGGCCGCCGACGAATCGCTACGTGTACCTGCCGAACAGCGCGCCGCAGTTCGAGTACACGGCGGTGAACGTGAAGAACAAGTCGCACACGATCACCGCGGACGTGGAGATTCCGGAGGGTGGCGCCGAAGGCGTGCTGCTCGCGCACGGGAGCTGGTTCGCCGGGTATTCGTTGTACGTGAAGGATCGCAGGCTGCATTACGTGCACAACTATCTCGGCATCGAGGAATACCGGATCAGCTCGAACGAGGATGTGGCGCCGGGCAAGCGGGTGCTGCAGTTCCGGTTCGCAAAGACCGGCGAGCATCGTGGCCGCGGCGCGCTGTTCGTCGACGGGCGCAGCGTAGGCGAGGGTGAGATCGCGCGTACGATCCCGGCGGTGATCGAGACCTCTGGCGAAGGTCTTTGCTGCGGTTTCGACAGCGGCCTGCCGGTCACCCCCGACTACAAGGCGCCGTTCCGGTTCAGCGGGCGGATCAGCCAGGTCGTCGTCGAGCTCGACGGCGATGCGACATTGGACGGCGACGACCAGCTTCGATCGGCGATGGTCGATCACTGATTCGGCAGCAACGCTCGAGCGTCAACGAATGCTCGGCGATCAGCCCTATCAGCGAGGCTGTTGCTCGAGTGGAATCGGTCACGGCGCGAACGAAGTGCCGCAGCTGGTATTGAGAAAACCGCGAATCGCCGCCCAATCGCTGCGGCTGGCGCCGGTTCCCAAAGTGCCACCCGTGACCGCTGTGCCGGTCAATCCGAACATCGCACGGAGCACGATCAAGCCGTCGGTCAACGCATCGATGGCATTGTTGCCATCGACGTCGAACGAGCAGGGTTGCGCCAGCCAGCGCGCGTACAGCGTGATGGCCGTCGTTCCGATTGCGAACGATGCCGAGCCGGACGCCGCATAGTTCGTGCCGGTGCCGTTCGGTGCCGTGTTCCAGCCGTCGAACGTATAGCCCGAGCGAACGAGGGCTCCGGAATTCGCGCGGACGGTCACCATCGCACCCGCCGTGTACTCGGTGCCGTCGACCGGCACCGTGCCACCCGTTGCGCCGTTCGCCCTGTACGCGACGGTGAGCGGCAACGCGGGCCGGATGAAGTTCGTGACGTCGAACAGCGCATAGGCGAACAGCTTCTCATCGGGGGTCATCGGCGACGCGTTGCATTCGCTCGGAAACGTCACGCCGGTCGTGCCGCCGAACGGGCTCGAATGCATGTCGCGATACATCACGCGCCCGCATTGCTGGGCGGCCGGCGAGCCGACCGGCGTGTCGAACGTGAACTCCAGCGTCGTCGACGGATTGGCGATGGCGAGCCTGGGCTGAGTCGGCGCAACGACGCCGTTGGTGTCCTTGCGCAGTCCTGCGGCCAGGTTGATCTGCCCGAGCGTGGTCGACGCGTTCACGATCTGCAGCCATTGCGCCAGCCGCTGGCCTCCGGGATAGGTCATGTCGACGAAAGCGGTTTGCTGCGGAGGCGAGGCCTGCCCGACGCTCCATTGCGCGACAGTGGAGAACGGCACCTGGGTCGCCAGGTAGCGGTGCTCTTCGTGCGAAGCGATCACGCGGCCGCCGCCGTTCACGTACGCCACGAGGTTGTCCTTCTGTTGCTGCGTGACAGGCAGCTGGCTGCCCTGGCAGGCGAGGATCGTCGCATCGTATTGGTTGAGCGACATGAGATCGCCAGTCAGATCGGCTTCAGTAGGCTGGTTGAGTCCGCCAACTGCCCCCGTACCGCTGTAGAGACGGATCCGCGCATTGCCCGCGGCCGCGAACTCGGTGTCCTCGATGCCGATCTTGCGCAGGGTGCATTCCGGCACATCGGCGTTGCTGGTCAGGAGCGCGATCCTGGGAATGTCGCCTTCGTTGCGGTTCTGCGGCAAACGGGTCAACGAACCGGCCACCGGAGTGTCGACACACGACGCCACGTTCGGCACGACTACTTGCCGGCGCCATTTCCCGGCCTGGATCACGAGCGGGATGTTGGCGCCCACGGGCATGTTCGGCAACAGGAAAGACCCGTCCGCATTCGTGATCGTCCACACGAGCGGCGAGCCCGACGCAAGAATGTTGCATGTCATGCCGGCAGCCATCGCATCGACCGGCGAATTGGGCACGTAGACGAGCACGTTCGGCAGCGGCAGCGCGCCGTTCGGCGCAAACACGGTGCCGCTGATCGACGTGGTGGCGTTCGCGGCCGCGCATGCGGTCTGCTGCAGGCACAGGTTCGTACACGATTGCGCGACTGCAGCGGGCGCGCCCGCCCACTGCAACAGAAGAAAGGCTGCACACGGGATCCATCGGTGACGGTTCAAGCGAACTCCCTGTCGTTGGTGGAGATTATTTTGAACACGGAGTGGCTCAGTGTTCGAACGCGGCGGATGTTAGCACCCGCAATTGTCGACGACGCACTGCGCGCTCACCTTACAATCGAATGGATCTCGAACCGTCGAGGAGAAGAAATGCTGTCGAGCCTCATCCGCATCGCGATGGCGATCGCGTGCTTCGCGCCGATCGTCGCAGCTGCGCAAGCCTATCCGTCGAAACCGATCAAGTTCATCGTCCCGTACCCGCCCGGCGGCAACACCGACATCGTCGGGCGCACGTTCGCGCAGAAGCTGTCCGAGCGGCTCGGCCAGCCGGTCGTCGTCGAGAATCGCGGCGGCGCGGCGGGCACGATCGGCATGGGCGTCGCGGCGAAGTCACCTGCCGACGGCTACACGCTGGTGATCGGCGACCTCGGCTCGCTGGTGATCGCGGCGCTCGCGAATCCGGCGCTGTCGTACAAGCCGATGACCGATCTCGCGCCGATCTCGATCGTCACGTCGGTGTCGATCGTCGTCTCGGCGAACCTGAAGTCGCCGGACAACACGATCGACGACATGCTGACCCGTGCGCGCGCGAATCCGGGAAAGATCACGTACGGCACCGCCGGTCCCGGCTCGCCAGGGCATCTCGCGTTCGAGCTGCTGCGCTCGCTGACGAAAGTCGACATCGTCGCGGTGCCGTACAAGGGCGGCGCGCCGGCCGTCACCGACCTGCTCGGCGGGCAGGTCGACGTCGTCGTCGACGGCGCGGCGTTCGCGCAGGTGAAGGGCGGCAAGCTGAAGGCGCTCGCCGTCACCGGTCCGCGCCTGCCTGCGCTGCCCGACGTGCCAGGCATCGGCGAAACGGTGAAGGGCTACGAGTTCACGAACTGGTGGGGCATCCTGGCCCCGGCCGGCACGCCCGACGAAGCGGTGAAGAAGATCAACGAGGAGCTGACGGCGATCGCCGCGCTGCCCGAGATCAGGGACCGCCTCACCAACCTCGGCCTCTCCGCGCAGAGCAGCACGCCGCAGAAATTCGTCGAGCACCTGAAGACCGAGACGGAGAAGGTCGAGCGCGTCGTCAAGACGGCGAACATCAAGTTCGAGTGAGCGCCAGACCGGCGAAATAGACTCAGAAGGCGATCGAAGAGGTCGGTTACGTCGTGACCACATCGAAGTGGCCTGAAGACGCGGCGTGAGGCCTCAATATCGGCGCTGCTTGTCCAGCACGTTGATCATCTCGTTTGGCCGTCCGGAAAGAAACGCATCGAGATTGCGGCAAAAGATGTCGACGATCTTGCCATTTTCGGTCGGCGCGGTGCCGGCCGAATGGGGGCTGATCAGCACGTTCGGAAGATCCCATAGCGGCGAGGAATCCGGCAATGGTTCGACCGTTGCCACATCGAGCCCGGCGAACGCGATATGTCCGCTCCGCAGATTGGCGATCATCGCGTCCTCGTCGACCACCTGCCCGCGCGCGATATTGATCAACACAACCCCTGGCTTCATCGCGGCGAATGCACGCGCGTCGATCATGCGGTCGGTTTGGGGTGTGTGCGGCATCGCGAGTACGACATAGTCCGCGCGCCCCAGCGCCTGATGCAGCTCGGCCGGCTCGTAGATGGCGTCGGCGTCAAGCTGTGCGACACGCGCGGGATGCTTTCGATTGACCAGCGCCAGCACACGCATGCCAAAGGCGCGCGCGACCTTGCCCACCTGCGCACCGACCAGCCCGGCTCCAACCACGAGCAGAGTCGCGCCAACGAGCTCATGACAGCAGTAGGACTCCCAGCGATGAGCGCGCTGGTCCCTTGTCAAGCGGGGCAGATCCTTCGCGTGGGCGAGCAAGCACATCATGACGAATTCCGCCAGCGCATCGGCGTGAACACCGCGCGCCGTCGTGACGATCAGATCGCTATCCGCAAGGCCAAGTGAATGCACCAGCCCGCCGACGCCGGAGCTCGTCGTTTGAACCCAGCGCGCGTGCGGGGCCAACGCCAAACCTCCGCCATCGGCAGGCAGGCCCGGCGGAAAATCCCAAAGGATCGTTGCGCGCGCCAGATGCCCGCGCCAGCGCATCTCCTGCGCCGGCGTTCGCCTGAAACCATCGATTCCGGTGTGATCGCTTCGATGGCGGATCGGAGGAAGGACATCGGGATCGTAGACAAGTGTGGCTCTGTCGCCGGCGGCCGATTCGATCCTTGCCGCGTGCTCCGCTTCGAGCGGCGAGGTGATGAAAACGATCTCATCCGACACGGTTCGCATCATTCAAATCAGGCGTTGGCACGAGGCAGTGCATTCGCAGGGTCATAAGGGGGCCCGGCGAGAACCCGCGCCCCACGGCGTTCTCCCAGGATCGCAATTTCAAGTGACGAGCCCGGTTCGGACGATTCCGGATCAACGTACGCAAACGCAAGGCTCTTCTTCACGCGATGACCATACCCCCCCGAGCTCACAAAGCCGACAGCCTTTCCCTTGCCATAGACAGTCTCACCACCCCAGCAATCGGCATCGCGCGCATCCACATCGAGCAGAACGCACTTGCACCGCAGCGGCCGTCCCATGGATGCGATCGTAGCGTCGCGGCCAACGAAGTCGTTCTTGTCGAGCTTGAGAAAGCCCGTCACGTCTGCTTCCGGCAGCGTCACCTCGTTCGTCAGCTCGCTGCTGGCGTGGAAGGCTTTCTCGAGGCGCATGGAGCTGATGGCGAACGAGCCGAAATTTCTGATGCCGAAGGGTTGGCCTGCAGCCCATACTGCATCGTAGATCCGAGGCAGCTGTTCCAGCGGTGCATGCATCTCCCATCCGAGCTCGCCCGCATACGAGACACGAAGGGTACGCACGGCGATGCCTTCGATGTCGATGTCCCGCTGGGAAAGCCAGGGAAAACTGACGTTGTCCAACGGTGATCGCGTCACGTTGCTCAAAACGTCGCGCGCTCTTGGCCCGTTCAGGCTCAAACAGCCATACGCCTTGGACAGGGATTTCCACTCGACTTGCTCGGCCACATTCCGGTGGACCGCGAGCCAGTCGAGCACCCGATGCTCGAAAAAGGCGGCAAACGTAAGATAGAAATGTTCGACGCCCAGGCGGGTCACGACGATCTCCGCCTCGATCGTGCCTTTTCTGTTGAGCAGGTGAGTCAGCGTCATTCCGCCGGTCTTTTGCGGAATGTGATTGGCGATGAGGCGGCTCAGGAACGTCGAGGAGTCTCGCCCGCTCAACTCGATCTTGCCGAACGCCGTCAGGTCGATGACACCGACCTGGTTCTGAACGGCGCGGCACTCGGCTGCGACGATGTCGAACCAGCCCGGGCGCTTGAAGCTGTACTGATCTTTTCGCGGAACCTCGGGAGGAGCGAACCACCGGGGCTGCTCCCAACCGTACACCTCTTCGAAGATAGCGCCGGCGTCCTTCAACCGGTCGTAAAGAGGGCTTTTCTTCTTCGGGCGCCCAGCCAGACGGTTGAAGCCGGGAAATGGAACGACACGATGGAGAACATAGTCCTCTCTGGATTTTTCGAGGACATATCGGCGATCGGCAAACGATCCGTAACGGCGCGGATCGACGTCGCGCATGCTGATATCAGCGGCGCCATGAACCATCCATTGAGCCAGATACTTGCCGGCACCCGGGCCCCAGGCGATGCCGATCTGACTGCCACAACAGCACCAGAAGTTCTTCAGGCCAGGGGCGGGGCCCAACAACATGTTGCCATCAGGCGGATTGGGAATTGCGCCATGCACGATTCGCTTGATGCCGACCCTCTCGAAAATCGGCATCCGCTCCGCGGCGATCTGCAGGTATTGGCCGATCCGGTCGAGGTGAGGTTCGAACAGCTCGTTGACGGCTTCCCATGGGGTGCCATCATCCCAAACGGTATTCGGATTCGTCTTCTCGTAGATGCCGATCAGCAGGCCCTTTTGCTCCATGCGGGCATAACCGCTGAAGGCACTGGCGTCTCTCAGGACGGGCAGCTCTTTGGTGAGGCTTAGAAATTCCGGAACTGTCTCGGTAACAACGTAGTGATGGGTCGTGTTCGTTATGGGTAGGTCGAGGCCGACCCACTCACCGATCTGGCGTGCATATGTTCCGCCGGCATTGATCACGTGCTCGCAAACGATATTTCCCGACTCGGTGATCACTTCCCATTCGCCGCTTGGGAGTTGCTTGACGTCGGTGGCTCGGTTGAATCGCACGATCTCTGCGCCCATCTTCCGTGCGCCTGCCGCGAATGCCATGCACAAGCCCGCTGGATCGACGTGGCCGTCGTCGAGGGTATGCAGTGCGCCGACGACACCATCGAGCTCGTAGAAGGGATGTACGTCCCGGATTTCGCCGGGTCCGATGATTCCCATCGGATGGCCGAGGCCACGATTGACGTTGACGATATAGGTGAGCCAATCCAGCTCGTCCTGTGTATAGGCGATATAGAGTCCGCCGCAACCGTGCCAGGTGACCGACTGACCGGTTTCCGTCTCCAGCTTCGCGAAGAGCCTCGTCGCGTAACTGGTCATCTGCGACAGCCCGAGATTCGAACTGATATGCGCAACAAGGCCCGCGGCATGCCAGGTGGAACCCGAGGTCAATTCGGCCTTTTCGACCAACACACAGTCGGTCCACCCCTCTTTTGCGAGGTGGTACAGCAGGCTTGTTCCCATGATTCCACCGCCGATGATGACGGCGCGTGCGTGGCTTCGCATCCGGGACCTCTCCGAGAAGAATGTTGACAGAATGAAAATGCGAATTCAAAATGGAATTCCATTTGGTGTAGTCTAGTGGGAACGAGAGCGCCATGGCAACTACTGAATTCGAGCGGCTGACCGACGACGTGTACGGACGCTTGCGCGACATGATCCTGTCGAACATGGTGCGCCCCGGACAGAAGCTGGTCGACCGCGATTTGGCGGAACAGCTGGGTGTAAGCCGGACTCCGGTTCGCGAAGCGCTCGGGCGCCTGGCGATGACGGGCCTGGTCGTGGCGCGTGCCAGACGCGGCTACTACGTCAGTGACTTCTCGGCAAAGCAGGTGACCGATCTGTATGAATTCAGAAAGATCCTCGAAGTTCATGCCACGACGCTTGCTGCGCAAAACGCGCAACCGTCGCATCTGAAAGAATTCGATCAACTTCTTGCGGAGTCCGAGAAGTTGATTTCCCGCCCGAATAGTCATGCGGCAGCAATCACGCTGGATTTGAAGATTCACGAGTTGATCGCTCGGGCCAGTGGCAACACCTCGCTTCACCTTGCGATGCAGAACCTTCTCGACAAGGTGATGTGTTTCATCTGGCTGGACGACGTGACCGTCAGCACCGACGATCTTGCTGCCGCGCATCGTCAGCACCAGACGCTGCTTCGATTGATCAAGCAGAAGGATGCCGAACGGGCACGCATGCTGATCCATTCACACATCGATGAGGCGCAGGAGCGGCTGGAAAAGGTCTTTCAGGCTCGCGACGATCTGCGGAGCCTGGTCCTTTCTTCACCTTCGTCGAAGAGAAAGCCCAGGCCGGCAAGCGCTCGACTCTAGCCCTGCCGAAGTGAAATAGCAGGACCGACAGTTATCCAGGGGCGCAATTCCGGGAAGTCAGTCCTCGACACCAGGGAGCAAAACTGTTGCGCAGCGTATCGATGAAGCAGATTGGATTTGCCGGCATTCCTGGTGGCGGGCAAATCGTGATCGACGGCGACTACTGCTACGTGGGCCATATCGATCCGCCGCATGGCACGTCGATACTGGATATTTCGGACCCATCGAACGTGCGCACGCTCGCTTCCATCGAAGTGCCCCGGCATACACATAGCCACAAAGTCAGAGTCCGCAATGGCCTGATGCTGGTCAACAGCGAGGGATACCCGGATAAAAGGGTTCAGCCCGGTTTTGTGGGTGGGCTGCGAATCTACGATGTGAGCCGGCCCGACAGGCCGCGCGAGATCGGGTTTTACAAGACGAATGGAAGCGGCGTTCATCGCTTCGATTTCGACGGCCGCTACGCATATCTGTCAGCTTCCGTCGATGGTTACCTGGGCAATATCACGCTCATTCTCGACCTCGCGGATCCGACGCAGCCGCGAGAGGTGTCTCGATGGTGGCTGCCCGGACAGTGGACGGCGGGCGGAGAGACGCCGGCCTGGAAAGGAACGAGTCATCGCACCCACCATCCGCTCAGGTTCGGCGACGAGCTCTATATCGGATGCTGTCATGGCGGCTTGGCGGTGGTCGACATTGCCGACCTGCAACATCCACGCACGACAACCTACGTTCCTTCGTACTTCGATTTGTCGACTCACACGGTCCTGCCGTTAGGGGGAAGCCGGTATCCGGGCCGTCGATTCATCGCGGCCGTCGACGAAGGCTGGGACAAGGCGGGTGCATTGTGGATCGTCGAAGCGACCGATCCGCAGACTCCCAAGGTGGTGTCCCACTACACGTTGCCTGTTGTGGACGGCCCGGGTCTTTGGGGCGGCCATCAACCGCATGAAGCGGTGATCGACGACATGCTGTTCATCGCCTGGCTGTCGCACGGGCTTCGCGTTGTGGATGTCGCGGACCCGCTGGCTCCGCGTGAGATCGGTGCCTACGTACCGCGGCCGCGGACGAAGGAGCCTGTTCTGTCGAACGACCTGTTTGTCGATCGCAAGCGCGGTCTGGTCTATTTGATGGATCGGACGTGGGGGCTGGAAATCCTCGAATGGTCCGCATGAGGTGAACACAAAGGGAATGCGCAACCTTACAGATGCGCGAACATGAAACGGAGCAAACGAAATGAACCACGATCGCTTGTCGCGCCGGCGCCTCCTGAAGACAGGGGCTGCAATCTCCCTGGCTTCCATCATTCCCCCCATCGCTCACGCGCAAACAGAGGAAAAGGTCCTCATCTATGGAACGCGCGGCGGCCTTCTCGAGGACACATTCCGACGTACGGTGTTGAAGCCGTTCGAGGCGGCAACCGGCATCACGATAAAGCTCGTCCCGTACCCGGAAATGGCAAGGGTCAAGGCGATGGTCGACACCAATACGGTCGATCTCGACATCTGGGAGCCCGACGCGAAGGAAATCACCATCCTGGGCCGCCGGGGATTGATGGAGCCCATCGACTATTCGTTGCTTCCGTCGAATCTCAAGGACGACCTGATCCCGGGTTCCATTCACAAGTATGGTGTCGGCGAAGTTCTGTACGGCGCCGGTATCGTCTATTCCACCGAAAAATTCAGCAAGGAAAACCATCCCAGGACCTGGGCCGAATTCTGGGACACGAAGCGCTTCAAAGGCCCGCGGACCATGCCCGATGCCAGCTATCAGATCAGCGCGTTCGAGGCAGCACTGCTCGCCGACGGGGTGCCAGCCGACAAGCTCTATCCTCTGGATATCGACCGGGCGTTCCGCTCGTTCGCTCGCATCAAGCCGGACATCGTGAAGTTCTGGACCAAGACCGCCGAGGGCATGACACTGCTCACCAGCGGCAATGCCGAGCTGTCCATGCAGACGTTTGGTCGAGTGATCGCTCTGAAGGCACAGCAGCCGAACACCAAGCTCGAGGTTGAGTTCAATCAGGGAATCACCAAGTTCGCTTACCTCGGAATCCCCAAAGGCGCGAAGCATCCGAAAAACGCGCACAAGCTCATCGCGTTCTATTGCAACCCCAAGATCCAGGCGGACTTCATCAACGCCTACCCCGCATACGGTCCCGTCAGCAAGGCGGCGATGCAGCTCATCGACCCCAAGAACGAAGATCTGGTCGTCAGTTCGAAGAAGAATGCGCCGGGACTGGTGATGGTGAACGAAGAGTGGTGGTCGGCGGAGGACGCGAGCGGAAAGAGCAATTTCGAAAAAGTTCTCGACCGTTGGAACACCTTCGTTTCATCGAAGTAGGGCGATGATCAGCGCAGCGCTGTCTCCGATATCCGTTGCCTGAGCGCCTCGCAGCCCCAGGGTAAAGACAGCCAGACACAATCAATCCGATGGCCGACCGCCGTTCTGCATTGAGGAGCAAGGGGCATCTTTTCCTTCTTCTTGCTCCCGTCGCCTTTCTCGCGCTGTTTTTCCTGCTGCCCATAGCGAAGATGGGATGGATCAGTATCTGGAACGGCCGGCTGACGTTCGACAACTATGCGAAGGTTGCAGAATCGTCGATCTACTTCGACAGCCTGATATGGACATTCCAGCTCGCGATCGGCACGAGCTTCCTGTGTCTGCTCTTCGGATACCCGGTCGCCTATGTGATGGCGAACGGCAGTCGACGGCTGCGGCTCGTCATTCTGACCTGCATCATTCTGCCGTTCTGGACGAGTTCCCTCGTTCGGGCTTTTGCCTGGCTCGCAATCCTGAGCCGTCGAGGGATCGTCAACTTCGCTCTCGTGAACGCCGGGTTTGTCGATGACCCGCTCAAGCTCGTCTTCAACTCAGTCGGCGTCTACATCGGAACGGTGCATATCATGCTGCCCTACATGATCCTGAACCTTTACGGAGTGATGTCCGGCATCGATCGTTCAGGGATGCTTGCAGCCGAGACTCTGGGCGCCGGGCGCATCCGCGCGTTCTTTCTGATCTATGTTCCGCAAACCGGAGCCGGCATCATCTCGGGTCTTCTGGTGGTCTTCATCTTGTCGCTTGGCTTCTTCGTCACTCCATCGGTGCTGGGCGGCTCCGATGTGCGGTCGTTCGTGGTCCTGGTCGAGCGGTACATGAACCAGTTGCTCAACTGGCCGCTCGCCTCCGCGCTATCGGTACTGGTGCTTGTCGCGACTCTCGCACTCTACTTCGGCTTCTATCGATACGTGCGCCTCGGAAAAACCGCAGATCAGAGCAATGCGGGCGCGCTTACGCTCTATCGCGCGCTGGCCCTCTTGGACAAGCTCTTCAAAGGGGTGCGGCGTAACGCGCAATTCATGCAAGGGCTCGTTCGGACGCACGGCCCGAGACGTCCCCGGGTGACGACCGCGCTTGCGCTCGTGATCGCGGCGATCTCCGCATTCCCGATCCTCCTCGTTGCGATCACGGCGTTCACCGAATCTCAAAACGCAAACATATTTTCATCCGGCTTTACGCTGCGCTGGTTCAGATTGTATTGGGACCGGTATGAGTGGATCGAAGCGACGATCAACAGCTTTCAAATTGCACTGATAACGGCCTTTTGCAGCTGCGTGCTCGCCACGCTTGCGGCATTGGGCCTGCGCCGGTTGTCTGGAGGCGCCGGTGGTATCGTCCTCGCACTGTTCCTCACCCCGATGATCGTTCCGACGATCGTGTTCGGCGTTGCCATCTATCTTCTTTTCGCCGCTTTTTCTCTGGTGGGGACCAAGACGGGCCTGGTACTGGCGCACACGATTCTGGCTCTGCCGCCCGCCCTGTTGATCTGCTACTCGGCGCTGCAGGGGCTCGATGAACGAATCGAGCAAGCGGCGGCATCGTTGGGCGCCGGTCCGTGGCAGGTTTTCCGGCATATCGTCCTTCGGTCCCTTGCGCCGGCTATCGGTGCCGGCGCGCTGCTGGGATTTCTCACGTCCTTCGATGATCTGGGTGTCGCCCTGTTCATGACGAGCGGCGACACGATGACGCTTCCGCGCAAGATCTACGACAGCATCCGGTTGGAGAGCGATCCGCGCGTCACCGCCGCGTCGGCGCTGCTGGTCGGCATTTCACTTCTCTTCCTGATCGGGTTTCAGTTTCTACGCGGGCGTATGGCATCGCCCTCGGCCTCCAGCGCTTCACAGGCTCGACGGCGATGATGCCGTCCGCCACAGGCAGCAACAAGCAACGTGGCGGCGGCCTCATATTGACCGACTTGCAGAAGGCATTCGGCAAGACGACGGCAGTCGAAGGCATTTCGCTGACCGTGAGGCCCGGTGAATTTCTCACCCTCCTGGGCCCCAGCGGCTCGGGAAAGAGCACGACGTTGATGATGATTGCGGGAATCACGGAATCCGATTCCGGCACGATCGTTCTCGATGGAAAGCAAATCGCCAATCTTCCGACGCATCGCCGCTCGATCGGCGTGGTGTTCCAAAGCTACGCGCTTTTTCCCCACATGAACGTATTCGAGAACGTTGCGTTCGCGCTGCGGATGCGCGATTTTCCTGACGGTGAAATCAACGCACGAGTTGCCGCGATCATCGCGCAGGTGCGACTTACGGGCCTTGACAACCGATACCCACGACAACTTTCAGGCGGTCAGCAGCAGAGAGTGGCCCTTGCCCGAGCGCTCGTGTTCAACCCGTCGCTCCTGTTGCTGGATGAACCACTGGGCGCTTTGGACAGGCTCCTCCGGGAGCACATGAAGCTCGAGCTGCGGCGGATCCATCGCGAACTTGGCACCAGCATGATCTACGTGACGCATGATCAGGACGAGGCGCTGGTGCTGTCCGATACGATTGCAGTGATGAACAACGGCCGCATCGAGCAGATCGGCACGCCTGACGAGATCTACGAAAGGCCGCAAACCGCGTTTGTGGCCAGATTCATAGGCGACAGCAATTTTCTGCGCGGTCAGGTGAAACAGATCGAAGGGCCCATGGTCGATGTGTTGGCAGGCAACGTGTTGTTGCGCGGTCATGCATCAGGAAAGATGGCCGTCGGGCAGGTTGTCGATGTTGCGGTGAGGCCGGAGAAAATTTCGCTGACCGAATGTGGTCCTGCAGCAGTGCACTGCGGCGTGGTTGCCGACAAGATCTATCACGGCGAATCCATTCGCTATTCAGTTCGATTCGCCGATACGCAGATATTTGTGCGACAGGTGAAGCGTCAAGGATCGTATCAGCCATCGATTGACGAAAATGTCGCCTTGAGTTGGAGTGTCGACGACGTACTCGTATTCAGTGTCGAGGCGTAGTGGCGTACCTGGTCATCGTCAAGACCGCGAACATCGAGTTCGAGTGACCGGCCTCCCACTCGTCCGCGCTATTGGCACCTGATCTGAAGCGCGTCCACGAGTTGGTCCGCTCTGCCCTGCAGGCCCCGCATTGCACTGCCGGCCGGGCAGGGCAGGACAAACGGCGTGGTGTTCCCGGCGCCGGCGGGACCGACGATCGCCATCGCCCCGGGCGCGAGCGGACTGCATTGCAGCGACAGGTTTTCCACGACCGTCTGGGAGCCGCTGAACACCAGCTTGGTGCTGCCCTCGATGCCCGTAATGACCGAGCCGCTCGCACAATTCAGTTGGACTGCGGCGCCGGCGCCAGTGCCAATGGGCGCGAGATTGGTCGTTGGCGCGCCGATGCCCGCGGCGCCAAGCGCGCCGAACGTGAGCGGCGCGCACCGGATCGTGATGCTGCCGAGGTCCGGCGGCTCGATCAGCCCTTGAGCGACGATCAGGCCGACGGCTACTGAGCCCGGATCGCACGAACTCGTGTAGGAAGCGCCTCCGGTCCCGCCGACGAGCGCCGTCAATGTGAGCAGGTTCGGGCCCGAATGGACGCCGAGTTGCTTGAGGTAGGCTTCGATTGCCGGCGCCGTAGTCCTCGTCGCGCCGGCGTTGACCGCATTGGCAATCAACGACGGGCCGGTCAAGCCGAATTGCCACCGGATCAGCAGCAAGCCGTCCGTCAGCGCATCAACGCGGCCATCGCCGTCGATGTCCATCGCGAGGCTGCTGAACAAAGAGGCGAAGCCCGGACCCGTGATCGCATTCGTGTAGTCGAGCTCGCTGCCCGGTGCGGTGCCGGAGCAGCACGGGCTCGTCACCAGCACGTACGTGCGGCCGGCGACCAGATTCACGATGAGCTCCGGAGCGAGGCCGGGTCCTCCATCATCGTTGGTCGCGAGGCAATTCGCCGTTGGATTCGCAGCGTCGAACCTGAGGTCGTACAGCGCGTAAAAGGCGTCGGCGCTGCCACCGGTCAGCGCGGTCATCGCGATCGTATAGCTGCCGGTCACATCGACCGAAAAGGGCTGCGCGTCGTGCCATTCGATCAGGGGGACCGCGGTGACACCGCAGCCGTTGCCGACCCGGTTCCACTTCGGATCGGCATTGTCGAGCCTGCCCGACCACGATGTCGTCCCGGCGAGCGCGGGGCCGGCAACCGCCAGAACAACGCAGAAAACGGCAATCAGACCACTGACCCTTGTTCGCATTTCTCTTCTCCCTGACGATGTTGGGTGCTTTCAGTAATGCGGCGGTATCTCGTCGCGCGGCGTCAGCCGCTCGCCGGCGCCGGCGCCCTCGACGATCTCCTGCAGCGCGCGGACCTCGCGCTCCAGCCGGTCGATCGCCTGCTGTTGGCGGTACACCGTGCGATTGAGCTGGTCGAGCGCGTCTTCGGCCAGCGCGAGCTTCGCCTCCAGCTCGACGATGCGCTCGGACAATGCCTTCGAATCTTCCATCCGCGCATGATACGGTGAGACATTCCGCCCGCACGCCGGTCGAACCAGCATCGAAACGCCAAACGAAGGAGTGATCATCATGGGAATCGCCGTCATCACCGGAGCAAATCGTGGAATCGGGCTCGAGCTCGCGCGCCAGCTGCATGCGCGCGGGATGCGCGTCGTCGCCGTCTGCCGCCACAGCTCGCCGGAGCTCGACGCGCTCGCGCGGGAAGGCGTCCGCGTCGAGCAGGGCATCGACGTCGCCGCGCCGGAGGCGTGGTCGTCGCTCGCGAAGCGGCTGGCCGGCGACGAGATCGACCTGCTGATCAACAATGCCGGCGTGATGGTTTCCGATTCGCTGGACGACGTGGACCTCGACGACGTGCAGGCGCAGATCGAGATAAACGCCGTCGCGCCGCTCTTCATCACGCGCGCGCTCGCGCCGCGGCTCGCGAAGGGCGCCAAGGTCGCGATGATCACGAGCCGCATGGGCTCGATCGCCGACAACGGCTCGGGCGGCTACTTCGGCTACCGGATGAGCAAGGCTGCGCTCAATGCGGCGGGCGTTTCGCTCGCGCATGACTTGAAGCCGCGCGGCATCGCCGTCGTGATGCTGCATCCGGGCGCGGTGCGCACCGGCATGACCGGCGGCCATGGCAGCGTCGACGTGGATGATGCGGTCCGTGGATTGCTCGCGCGGATCGATGAGCTTACGGTGAAGTCGACCGGGCGCTTCCTGCATCAGAACGGCGAAGCGCTGCCGTGGTGATGCGCTGACGGTGGTGCCCAGCGCACGACTCGATGATCGACCTCGACCCGACCGAGCTCGAATGGACCGCGATCCGCGCGCAGGGCGCCGGCGGCCAGAACGTCAACAAGGTGTCGAGCGCGCTCCACCTCCGCTTCGACATTCGCGCGTCGTCGCTGCCGGAGCACGTGAAAGCGCGCCTCCTCGCATCGGGCGATCAGCGGATCTCGAACGATGGCGTGCTCGTGCTCAAGGCGCAGCGCCATCGCAGCCAGGAGCGCAATCGGGATGACGCTCTGGCACGGCTGCAGGCGCTCGTCGACGGCGCCGCCGTCCTGCCGGTCGAGCGAAAAGCCACGAAGCCGACGCGCGGCTCGCAGCGGCGCCGGGTGGAGACGAAAGTGAAGCGCGGCGAGCTGAAAGCGTCGCGGCGAAAGGTGAGCGAGGCGTGAGTTTGCGGCGCGTTGCTACGGCGCCGTCGCTTCGAACAACGCAAAGCCGCCGGGCAGCGCAACGACGGGTCCGGGCCGCAGGTCCGCCGCGCGGAACAGCGCGTGATATTCGGCCTCGGTGCGCTCGCGGCCGCCCGGGCCGACCAGCATGTTGAGGTCCGAGCGCGCGATGCCGCGGTCCAGCGCCGAGTCGGAATAGCGGACCGGCATCGCGCGCTCGATGACGAGCACGCGCGCGCCTGTGCGCATCGCCGCGCGGCAGCGCGACAGGATCGTCGCGCAGCGCCCATCGTCCCAGTCGTGCAGCACGCTCTTCAGCAGATAGAGGTCGGCACCCTTCGGCACGCGCTCGAAGAAATCGCCGGCGACGAATTCGCAGCGCGACCCGACGCCGGCCCGGGTCAACACCTCGTTCGCCATCGAGGCTGCATGCGGCAAGTCGAACAGGATGCCGCGCAGGTGTGCGTTCGCGGCGAGGATGGCGGCCAGCAGCTGGCCCGCGCCGCCGCCGACATCGACGACCGTGCGCACGTCGCCGAAGTCGAACGCCGCGACGGTCGCGGCGGCGATTGGCTGGGTGAGCTCGTACATCGCGCGATTGAACAACTCCGCTTCGCGCGGATTTCGCTCGAGATGGCCGAAGCCGGGGCTGCCCGTCGCGAGCTCGCGCGAGCTCTTGCCGGTGCGCACGCTCTCGGCGAGCTGCGCCCACGACGACCACATCCGCGTGCCCGACAGCTCGGCCCAGGCCGCCAGCGAATCGGGCGCGTCGCGCCGCAGCAGCCGGCTCTCAGGGGTTGATGCATAACGTCCGTCGTCATCTTCCGTGACGAGGGCGAGGCTCGACAACGCCCGCAGCAGTCGCGCCATCGCCGCCGGATCGCATCCGGTCGCGCGCGCGATTTCGTCCGCGGAGCGGGGCGTTTCGCCGACCGCGTCGAACACGCCGAGCCGCACCGACGTCGAGATCGCCTGTGTCGTCCACGCCGCCGTGATCATCGCGTGCAGCCGCGCGCGCGGCCCGGCCGACGCCGCGGCGCGCTCGTTGTCGTTCTTGCCGTTCTTCAACTCGCCTTCCTCCGTAACATGCGGGCAGCCCCGGCTTCACTCGGCCTTGATGCCCGACTTGGCGATCATTGTTGCCCACTTCGCGCGCTCTCGCGCGGATCGCCGGGAGGAAGACGCCGGGTGCGTCGGTGCGGGGCGTGGATGTCGGCGGCGTTGCGCTGAAGGGCGGCGCCGAAAACCTCAGGTGCGGCCGCGGGCTGGCGAAGACTGGCGAATAGATATCCCGAGCGAGCGACGATTCGCCCGTGCGTCGCCCCGCTGCTGCTAGTCCTTGTCCGAGCTCCGCCGCCCGTTGGAGATCCGGCGGTCCTTCGGGCCGGCCCACCAGCTGAGGGCGCCGGGTCCGCGATCCGTCATCCGGCGCAGCGTTGTCCGCCGATCCGGATGCTTCACATAGCGGCAATGGCAGTAGGCCCGATTCGAGCAGTCGGGAAGCGGCAACGCCGGTGCTTCGATGCTCAGGAATCGCTTCTGGTGAACCGCCCCGATCGCAGCACACGACCCGAGGCCCGCGACGATGCTCACTGCGTGCCAGCGGTTTGCCGGCAGGGCGGATTTGGGCTTGGGCGTCATGGCGAGGTCTCGGACGAGGATGTCGCACGGGGTGGCGGCGTGCGGGCGATCATAGCCACCGCATTTCGTACATTCCATCATCCATAAGGCGTAGCCGAGCTTTCGCCTGCGAACCGGCTCGACCGGCACGGAGCGCCCGCCGGGCTTCCGTGCCGCGACGGCCCCGGCCAGCGCATCAGCCGGCAGCCGGCGTCAGGGCCGGCGTCAGGGCGCCGGCGGCGTCGTGCCGGGCGGCGACGGCGGCGGCGGCGTCACGACCACTCGGGGCGCCGGCAGCGCGAGCGGCCGCAGCGGAACGAAGATCCAGAGCAGGATGTAGACGATCAGCCCCAGCCCGTGCAGCAGCGCGGTGAGCACGAACAGGATGCGCCACGTCCAGGCCGGCACGTCGGTGAGCTCGTCGAGCCCGCCGCAGACGCCCCCGATCCAGCGATCCGTCGGAGAGCGCCTGAACTTGCGCAGCGCCGACGCGTCGGGCGCGGCTTTCGGCGTCTCGACGCGCGGCGTGAAGGCGACCGGCTCGCCGTCGATCAGCCGCTTCTTCGCGAGCACGTACTCGTCTTCGGTGATCGCGCCTTTCTCGCGCAGCTCGTGCAGTTTCTGAAGGTCGTCGGCCAGGCTCATGATGGTTTCCCCGCAATCGCCGCTTGTCGCGCGGCACGAAACAAAGATAAGCGCGACCAGGGTCTGTCACAAGACCGGTGCGACGAAATGCGGCGACAGCGGGCGGAATGCCCATTGGGCAGGACGAGGGGCGCCGCTCGGGCGCGGTGCGTTCTCAGTCGCGCTGCGAGTCGAGCTCGCGCCGGTTTGCATAGCTGTCGGGCGCTTGTGGGCCGGGGTCGATGCGCACATGAGCGATGCGGCCGGTGTAGCGGCACGGTCCCGTGTCGCCGTAGAGCGTCGTCACGTGCTGCTTGCGATCGATGCCGACGTCGAGTCCCTCCCCGACCCAGCCGAAGACACCGGCCTGCAATACTTCCTCGCGCGCGCGCTCGCGAAGCACGGGATGAAGATGGCCGACATCGAGTTCGTCAACCTGCCGGTCGGCGATGCGCAGTCGGCGTTCCTCGCGGGCCGCGTCGATGCGGTGGTGCCGTCGCTGAACGGCCGCTACTTCTCGTCGACGCAAGGGGCTGCGATCGCCGAGATCACGAAGTACGTCAATGCCGAGCAGAAAGTGCCCACCGACGAAGGCGCGATGAAGGCGCAGCTCCTCGGCAGCCGGTTCTTCGATCTCGAATCGGTGCGGAAGATCGTGAAGAGCGACGCGTTCCGCGCCGGGCTCGACGATCAGGTCAAGTGGTTCGTCGACACGAAGCAGATCGCTGCGCCGATCGCGATGGACAAGGTGATCGCGGGCGAGCTGCTGGGCTGAGCCTGTCGGGCGCTGGACGTTTCAGCGCTCGCGCAGGCCCGCCTTGCGCAACCCGTCGAGCAGGACCTCGAGCTTGCCCGAGTGCACGAGCAGCGATCGTGCGGCGAACCCGTCGACGGTCAGCGCGGGGTCCAGCGCCATCAACCGGTCGACGCATTGCCGCGCTTCGTCGAGCCGCCCGAGATGGGCGAGCGACGCGGCGAGCACGCGATGCGGGGCGGCGAAGTTCGGATTGCTCTCGGCGCCGCGACGCCCGGCGATGACCGCGTTCTCGAAATCCTCGCCGACGACGTACGCGAGCCCCAGGCCTGCGTAGGTGCGGAAGAGCGCCGGATCGCGCGGCGAGAGGCGGATCGCTTCGTCGAAGCTGGCGATCGCGACATCCGTCCGGCCGAGGTACGTGTTGAGCCAGCCGCGGTTCGAGAACGCGAGCGCATCGTTGGGATTGAGGTCGATCGCGCGCTCGATCGCGCGCAGGCCCTCGTGTAGGAAGCCGCCGAGGTAGCCGATCGCATAGCCCGCCATCGACAGCGCCTCGGCGTCGTCCTGGCCCTTCGCGATCGCGCGCCGCGCGAGCGCCAGTCCGCGCGCCTGCGACTGCGGCGAGTCGGGCTCCCAGCCCTGTGCCGAGCGCAGCGTGTATGCCCACGCGCCGAGCGCCGCCATCACCGCGTAGTCGGGGTCGATCGCGAGCGCGCGCTCGACGAGCGCGAACGCGAGGTCGTTGCCTTCGCGCGTCATCGCGCGCGCGGCGGGCAGCGCGCGCAGGTAGAGGTCGTACGCGTCCATCCGCTCGGGCCGCTGCTCCCGCGCGCGCTCGACCTCCGCCGCCAGGAGCCGCGGCGCGATCGCGCCGATGATGCTGTGCGCGACCGAATCCTGGAAGCGGAACACGTCGTCGACGATGCCGTCGAGCCGGTCGCCCCAGAGCTGCACGCCCGTCTCGGCCTCGATGAGCTGCGCCGCGATGCGCAGCCGCTTGCCCGCGCGGCGCACGCTGCCTTCGACGACGTAGCGAACGCCGAGCTCGCGCCCGACATCGCGCACGTCGACCCTTCGTCCCTTGTACGTGAACGCCGAATTGCGCGCGACGACGAAGATGCGGCGGAAGTAGCCGAGCGCGGTCGTGATCTCCTCGACGACGCCGTCGGCGAAATACTCCTGCTCGACGTCGCCGCTGAGGTTCTCGAACGGCAGCACCGCGACCGACGGCGGGCCGGCGCCGGTGCCGGTTGCTGCCGACTTGTCTGCGCCGCCCGGCGCCGCGGCCGCAGCGTCGTCGAAGAGGAACCCGCGCCGCGGCAGCGTTCGCACGCGCGCCGCGGCGGGCGTGCCGAGCGCCTTGCGAATCTCGGCGACGCACTGGTTGAGCGAGCCATCGGTGACGATGACATCCGGCCAGACGTTCGCGAGCAGCTCGGACTTCGGAATGACGCGCCCCGGGTTCTGCGCGAAGTAGGCGAGCAGATTGAAGGTCTTCGGGCGCAGCTCGACCTCGCGGCCGTCGCGGCGCAGCCTGCCGCGGGCGAGATCCAGGATGCAATCGTCGAATGCGTAGACGCTCGGCTTATTCGACATCGTGCGCGCCGCGTCCGATTGAACTTTGATGAATGTTTCGCCGTTCCTTCATGACTTCGGAGCGTCGCTGTCGCACGCTGTCACCATCGACCGAGAGGTCAGGCGAAAGAGCCGAGGAGAGAAGTCATGATAGCGGACACGACAGCGAACACATCGACCGGCGCCGTGGCGCGGCTCGCGCTGGCGTTCGTGCGGATGGTGCGCAATCGCCGCGCCCTGCGCGACCTCGATGCCGCTCGGCTCGACGACTGCGGCATCAGCCGCGAGGCGCTCGAGCACGCGATCGACTGGCGATTCTGGCGGCGGCTCGACGCCGCGCCCGCTCAGGCCGGCATGCCGGCCGCGGCGCTTGCTCAGGCCGACATGCTGGCGGCGGCGCCAGCGCCCGCTCAGGCCGGCATGCCGACGGCGGCGCCGGCGCGCATCGCTGTTACGGCGCCCGACGGCACGCGCACGAAGCCTTCCATCAACCGCCGCGCGCTGCGGCTCATGCAGACCTTGCCGACGGCCCAGTGACCGTCGGCGCGGCGCTCGGCGGTCGCCGCGACCTGCAGCACGCCCGACGGATGGCCGAAGCGCAGCGCGCCGCCGCGCGCCGCCAGCCGCACGGAGTCGAGCAGTCCGTTGACGAGCGTGCCGGGAATGTTCGCCGCGACGGCGATCGCGATCGCGCCGGTGCCCGTCATTGCGTGATGCAGCTTGCCCATCGACACCGCGCGCGCGAGGATCTGAATGCTCTTCGGATCGACGGTCACGCCGCGCGAGGTGCGATAGCTCTTCGGCGGCGCGACGAAGATCAGCTTGGGCACGTGCTGGCGCATCCGCGTCGCCTCCTCCTCGTTCTTCGCGATCCCCATGCTGACGGCGGCCCGCGCGCGCAGGCGCTCGCAGCGCACGAGCAGCTCGTCGTCCGCGTTGAACGGTCCCTGCAGCTCGGTGCCGTCGAGGCCGAGCGAGCGCGCCTCGACGAACACCGTCGGATTGCCGGCATCGATCAGCGTCACGTCGAACGCGCCGTCGCGGGTGCCGATCGTCTCGACGAGGCGCCCGGTCGGGAACATCCCGCGGCCGGCACGCCCAGCGTCGCCACCTGATGATTCTTCCGATGCGCCGCCCGGATCGAGGAATTCGAGCTTCACTTCCGCCGCCGGAAACGTGACGCCGTCGAGCTCGAAGTCACCCTCTTCGACGACGTCGCCATTCAGCACCGGGACGTGCGCGATGATTCGCTTCCGCAGATTCTGCTGCCAGATGCGGACCGTCGCGATGCCGTCGCGCGGCGCGGGCACGAGGCCTTCGGCGACCGCAAACGGTCCGACGGCGGCCGACAGGTTCCCGCAGTTGCCGCTCCAGTCGATGAGCGGCGCATCGATCGACACCTGTCCGAACAGATAGTCGACGTCGCTGTCCTCGCGCATCGAGCGCGACAGGACGACGACCTTGCTGGTGCTGGAGCTCGCGCCGCCCATGCCGTCGATCTGCTTGCCGTACGGATCGGGGCTGCCGATCACGCGCAGCAGCAGCGCATCGCGCGCAATCGGATCGTCGGGCAGCGCATCCTTGTGGAAGAACACGCCCTTGCTGGTGCCGCCCCGCATGAAGACAGCGGGGATTCGCAGTTGTGTCATTGACCTCGCCCTTCTCGTTACGGCGGCACGCGCCGAACGTTCCTCGCTCGAGGCGGCCGCGGGGCGACAATACTAGCGGCGAACGGGAGGCGGTTCCAGTGTCGCCGTGGAGCTACAACTCGCGCCGGGGCGGCGCGTGCGCATCAGATCTTGTCGTCGGCCCTGCGCCCCAGCGGATTGTGGCGTTTCTCCCGGCCGGAGTACGGAAACGGAAGCCCGCCGCGATCGCGATCCCGGCGCAGCGTCGAGCGGCGGTCCTGCAGATGCTGATAGCGGCATTGGCATTGCGTCGGAAACGCGCATTGCGCCAGCGGCAGGAGCGGTGCTTGCGCGCTCAGGAATCGTTTCTGGCGCAATGCGCGCGCCGCGGCGCAGGCCGTTTCGCCGCCGATGATCGTGACGGCATGGAACGGAGCGGCGAGGCGGACGGCGGGTTTGGGCTTGAACAGCATGGCGGACTCTCCTTCGACGGCAGCGTCGGGCGAGACGACGACCCTGCCGTTCAACGTGCGGGAGAGGGATGGTCCCAAAGTCGCGAAGCGGTGAAAAAATTACCGGGCCGCCGCGCCGGCCGCGCGGTCGTCAACGATCGCGGCTCAGCGGATGCCCGCGCGCATGAAGCTCTGCACGAACTGCCGCTGAAAGAGCAGGAACGCGATCAGCAGCGGCGCGACCGACAACAGCGTCGCCGCGGTGATCAGGCTCCAGTCGACCCCCTGCTCGACGGTGGCGAACACCTGCAGTCCGACCGTGATCGGCCGCGTGTTCGTCGAGTTGGTCACGACGAGCGGCCACAGGAAATTGTTCCAGTGATAGCTGACCGCGACGAGCCCATAGGCGACATACGTCGGCTTGGCGAGCGGCACGAACACGCGCTGCAGGATCTGGAAGCCGTTCGCCCCTTCGACGCGCGCGGCATCCTCGAGCTCCTTCGGAATCTGCTTGAACGTCTGGCGGAGCAGGAAGATCGCGAACGCCGATGCGAGGTAGGGCAGTCCCATGCCGAGCACCGTGTCGAGCAGCCCGAGCGCGCTCAACGTCCGGTAGTTCTCGACGAGCAGCACCTCCGGCACGATCATCAGCTGCACCAGCACGAGCATGAACAATGCGTTCGAGCCCCTGAACGGATAGCGGACGAATGCGTACGCCGCGAGCGTGCAGATGACGAGCTGGCTGGCGAGGATCAGCGTCACCAGCAGGAACGTGTTGAGGAAGTAGCGCGCGAACGGCGCCGCGCTCCAGACGCGGCCGAAATTCTCCATCGTCCACGGCGCCGCGAGGTCGAAGCGCGCGGCGTAGGCGGCCGGATGAAACGCCGTCCAGAACGCATACAGCAGCGGCGAGACCCAGACGATCGCGAGCAGCCACGAGCCGACCTCCGTCAGCGCGATCGCGGGACCGCGCTGCGCATGCGCGCTCATCGGTAGTGGACGCGCTTGTCGGCGTAGCCGAACTGGAACAGCGCGAGCAGCATCAGCAGGATCAGCAGCACTGCGGTCAGCGCGGCCGCATAGCCGGTATCCCAGAAGCTGAATCCGACCTGGTAGATGTAGAAGAGCAGCAGCATCGTCGCGTTGTCCGGCCCGCCCTTCGTCATCGCGACGACGTGGTCGACCAGGCGGAAGGCGCCGATCAGCGCATTGATCGAGATGAACAGCGTCGTCGGCATCAGGAGCGGAACGATCACGCGGCGGAGCGTCTGCGCGTAGCTCGCGCCTTCGAGCTCGGCCGCTTCGAGCAGCGCGGGCGAGATCTGCTGCAGCGCGGCGAGGTAGAAGATCATGAAGAAGCCGGCTTCCTTCCAGATCGTGATGACGATCAGCGCGGGCAGCGCCGTATCGCGATTGCCGAGCCAGTTGTTGCCGCCCAGGCCGAACGGCCGCAGCACCTGATCGATGAGGCCGTAGTCGGGCGCGTAGAAGAACATCCAGATGTTGGCGACCGCGACCATCGGCAGGACCGTCGGCGTGAAGTACGCCATGCGGACCAGCGTCTGGCCGCGAACCTTCGCATGAACGAAGAGCGCCATTCCGAGCGCGAGCGCCATCGACAGCGGGATCGTCGTCAGCGCATAGATGACGTTGTTGGAGAGCGCCTTCCAGAACACCGGATCGGCGGCCATCACCTGGTAGTGATCGAGCCCGACGAAGCTCGCCGGCCGGCGGCCGCGCGGCGTCGACCGGAAGCTGTCGATGATCGTCGTGACGATCGGCTGATAGGTGAAGACCCACAGCAATGCCGCCGCGGGAAGCAGCAGCAGGCTTCCGTAGATCGCGTTGCGCGACGGCTTCATCGCCCGCGGTTCAGCCGGCCGGCGACGAGCCGTCCGATGTCGATTCTTCCGCGGCGGTGGCTACTTGCGATACGGCTTCAGGATCCGCTCGATCTCCGCCTGCGAGTCGGCGAGGGCTTTCTGCGGCGTCTTGGCGCCGGTCAATGCAGCGGCGATGCCGTCGTTGAGCGCGCGCGTCGTGCGCGAGTTCTGGTACGTCGAGAATTCCGGCACCGAGCTCGCGATCTGCTTGCGCGCAACCGCTGCCGCCGGCACCTCGGCAACGTACTTCTTGAGCGCCGCGGTGTTCCATGCGCCATCGCGCGGCGCCACGTAGCCGGTCTGGATGTTCCAGTCGGCGAGCAGCTCGTCGGAGGTCAGGAACTTGATGAACTTGAACGCGGCTTCCTTCTCGGCCTGCGGCGCCTTCGTGAAGATGTACAGGTTGCCGCCGCCCAGCACCGACGCGGGCGCGACCTTGCCGGGATACGGCGCGACGCCGAAATCGAACGTCGCGTTCTTCTTGATGTTGGTGAGGTTGCCGGTCGTCGTCCACACCATCGCGATGCGGCCCTCGAGAAAATCGGCCGGCGTCGTGCCCCACTCCTGGATGCCGGGCGGATGCACGCCGTGCACCTTCGACAGGTCGACCCAGAACTGCAGCGCTTCGACGACCTTCGGATCGGTCAGGTACGTCTCGGTGCCCTGCTCGTTGAAGAGCTTGCCGCCGTTCTGCGCGACGAGTGCGCCGAACAGCCATTGCGCGGTGCCGACGTTGCCGGGAATGCCCACGCCCCAGCGCGTCACCTTGCCCGACGCATCCTTGCGGATGACCGCCTTGCCGTAGCGGACCATCTCGTCCCACGTCGTCGGATACTTCTCGGGATCGAGGCCGCTCTCCGCGAACGCCTTCTTGTTCCAGTAGAGAACCGCCGTCGAACGCTGGAACGGCGCCGACCACAGCTTGCCGCCGACCTGCGCGCTCTTCAGATACGCCGGCATGAAGCCCGCGACCCACGCCTTGTCCTCGGGCGTCTTGATGAAGTCGTCGAGCGGCTGGATCACGTCCTCGTCGAGCAGCGTGTAGATGTCGGTGGCCAGCAGCACGGCGACGGTCGGGGGCGATCCGCTCTTCGCGGCGGTCAGCGCCTTCGTCGTCGTGTCGATGTAGTTGCCGGAATAGACCGGCACGACTTCGATGTCGGGATTGGCAGCCATGAACTTCTGCGCATAGCCGTCGATCACCTGGGTCAGCGGCCCGCTCACCTGCACCGGGTAGTAGAAGGTGACCTTGGTCTTCGCGGCGGCGATACCGGCGGACAGCGCCAGCGCCGCGATCGCTGCCAGAAGATGACTTGCAAATGGTCTGCCGAACGCCCGCATGACGCTTCTCCCCGGTGGTTGCGAATCACATCGATGAAATGGCGAGCGATGGTAGCAGCGCGCTCCCGCTGTCGCAACCGAGGTCCGGTCGGTCACGACTCGCGCTTCGGCAGCCGCAACCGAGCCGCGAGTCGCTCACAACAGATCGGTCACGATCGCCTTCGAGAGATCCGGCGCGCTCTGCATCTGCTTCAGATCCATGAAGAACTTCACCTGCGTCTCGAGGCTCGCCCGGAAGTCGTCGCGCGTCATCAGCGCCTTCGTCGTCTTCGCGTCGTAGAACCGGCTGGTCGTCAGGATCTGGTTCATGATCGCGGCGTCGGTCGGCACTTTCTGCTCGGCGTTGGTGTAATCGGTGATCGACTTGGTCGCCGCGTCGCGGGTCTTCGGATCGAGCAGGTACACGACGCCCTTGTCGTGATAGGCCGCGAGGAACGCCTTCAGGCCCGCGCGATTCCTGTCGATCACGTCCTGCGTCGTCACGAACAGGTCGTAGTTGAGGAACGTTTCCGGCTGGCCGGGCGGCTTCGCGAAGTCCTCGTACTGGAACAGCTCGCGCGAGTCCTTCTTCGTGTTGAGGATGTAGTAGCGGCCGTTGACCGTCGGGACGATTGCGTCGACGCGGCCGGCGACGAACGCGGCCTGCGCATCGGCTGCCGGCAGGTTCACGTGCTCGATGTCTTTGAACGACATGCCGTTCCGTGCGAGCACCCGCGCGAGGTAATAGTGAAGGGCGGTGCCTTGCGGCGCCGTGACCTTCTTGCCGGCGAGCTTCGCGACGGTGTCGATGGCCTGATTGCTCAGCACGCAGAAGTTGCGCGACGGGTCGGTGGGGATCGAGATGAAGCGGAGCGGAATCGCGCCGCCGGCCATGCCGAGCAACGCCGCCGTCGAGTTGACGAAGCTCAGCTGGATCGCGCCGCCGCCCAGCGCCTGGATGATCTTCGGGCCGGCCGCGGCCTGGAACAATTCCTCCTTGAGCGCGAGCCCCGCCTGCTTGAACCAGCCGTTCTTTTCAGTGAGGTCGATGATGCCGCTCGCAGGCGCGCGCAAGAGGCCGATCGTCAGTGTCGATTGCGGAGCCTGCGCATGCGCGGCCGTCGACCACGCAGCCAGCGGGCCGGCGATCGCAGTTGCCATGCCGGCGCGCGCGGCGCCGCGCAGGAATGCACGCCGTTTCATTTCCCGGGAGTGTTTGGACATTCGTCCTCCTTGTAGTGTCGTTGAGTATGTTGTCGCGCGTCCTGCAGCGCGGTCCAGAGGGCGCGTTTCGCGGCGGTGAATTCGTCGCTGACGCGCGTGGCTTCGTGGCGCGGCCGCGCGAGCGGATTGCGGACGATCGAATGGATGCGCCCCGGCCGGCTCGACAGCACGACGACGACGTCCGACAGGAACGTCGCCTCGTCGAGATCGTGCGTGACGAACACGACGGTCTTGCGCGTCTCGGCCCACAGCTTCAGCACCGCTTCCTGCATCGTGTTCTTCGTCTGCACGTCGAGCGCGGCGAACGGCTCGTCCATCAACAGCACGTCGGGCGAGTTCGCGTAGGCGCGCGCGAGGTCGACGCGCTTCCGCATGCCGCCCGAAAGCTCCTTTGGGTACGCCTTGCGGAACGCGGAGAGCCCGACCGATTCGCACCAGTGCGCGACGAGCCTCTCGCGCTCGGGCTTGCCCAGTCCGCGCGACTTCGGCCCGTATTCGACGTTCTGCTCGACGGTCAGCCACGGGAACACCGCATCCTGCTGGAACACGAAGCCGAGTGCCGGATTGACGCCGGTGATCGCGCGGCCGTCGTGCAGCACCTCGCCCTCGGACGGCGCCAGCAGCCCGGCCATCATTCGCAGGAGCGTCGACTTGCCGCAGCCGGATTCGCCGACGATGCAGACGAATTGCCCGCGCTCGATCGAGAGATCGATGCCCGCGAGCACCGTCAGCGGCTGCGGCGGCGAGCCGATCAGGAACCGATGCGTGAGTCCGCGGACGCCGAGCTTCGCCGCAGCGGTGTTCGCAGCGGTGTTCGCAGCGGTGTTCGCAGCGGTGTTCGCAGCGGAGCTCATCCCCGAACCAACGCTGCCCGCGGAACCGACCCCCCAGCGCTCACTGCTCGCGCCTCACTTCGCTCCAGCGCGTCAGCGAGCGGCCGGTGCGGCTGGCGATCTGGTCGAGCGCCGCGCCCAGCAAGCCGATGACGATGATGCCGACGATCGTGATGTCGGTGCGGAAATACTGGCCGGCGTTCTGAATCATGAAGCCGAGCCCTGAGGGGGCCGCGATCAGCTCCGCCGCGACGAGTGCGAGGAACCCGGTCGAGACGCCGGTGCGCAATCCGGCGATGAAATACGGAATTGCGCTCGGCAGCGCGACCGTGGTGAACACGCGCCACTTCGACGCGCCGAGCGTGCGGGCCGCGTCGACGTGGATCTGCGCGACCTCCTGCATCCCGGCGCGCGCATTGACGACGCACGGCTTGAACACCGCGAGCGCGATGATGATGAGGCGCGACGGCTCGCCGATGCCGACCCACACGATGACGAGCGGGATGTAGGCGAGCGCCGGAATCGGCCGGATCGCGTCGATGATCGGATTCAGCACCCAGCCCCACCACTTGAACCACCCGGCGAGCGCGCCGAGCACGAGCGCCGCGACGGCGCCGATGACGAAGCCGATGACGACCCGCTGCATGCTGGCGAGCGTGTTCGTCAGCAGGTTGCCGTTCGAGAGCTCCTCGATCAGCGCCGCGAAGATTTTCGGCGGCACGGGAACGAGCGCGGCGTTGGTGCCGGGGCGCAACGCCATCAGCCAATAGAGCGCGACGACGGCCAGCAGCGACAGCGTGCCGACGACGAGGGCGGGCGAGAAGAGCTTGCGGGGCGTCATGCCGCCACCGATTCGTCCTGCCGCGCTGCGCGCATCAGCAGATTCGTCTTGCCCTTCTCGATGTGCGCGCCCATCAGCAGCGCGGCCGCATGCGCGTCGCGCCGCTCGATCGCGAGGATCAGGTGCTGGTGCTCCTCGATGACGCGCTGGAAGCGCTCCTCGCCGTGCCCATAGCGCTTCAGCAGCGCCGAGAGCAGCAGCCAGTGGCTGTCGACGATCGGCAGCGCGCCGGGATTGCCGGCCGCGTCGTTGATCGCGCGGTGGAATTCGCGATTGGCGAGCGGCACCGACTTGTGGTCGCGCTTCGCCACCATCCGCTCGAGCTTCGCGGCGGCGTCGCGCATCCGCCGCAGGTCCTCGTCGGTACGGCGCAGCGCGGCGCGGCGCGCGAGCATCGTCTCGATCGCGCAGCGCACGTCGAACACGTCCTCGATGAAGCCGCGATAGATCGGCCGCACGCGTGCGCCGCGGTTCGTCTCGATGACGACGAGGCCTTCGCCGTGCAGGATCCGCAGCGCTTCGCGGATCGGCATGTGGCTGACGCCGTAGCGCGTCGCGAGGTCCTCGATGATGAGCCGCGAGCCGAACGGCAGGTCGCCCGCGACGATGTCGTTGCGAAGCTGGTTCTGGACGCCGTTGGTCGGGGCGTTGGGATCGGATTTGATCGATTTACCTCGCGAGACATTCGTGCAGCAGAGCTATCGCTCAGGCCGGCATTCGGACTATACTAGGTTTTTTGATCAAAACGGTCAAACCGAGCGTGGACCACGCCCCAGCCGCGGACGAACAACGCGAAGCGAATCCTTCGCCGCTCCGCGCCGCGCTGATGCGGCCGGTCGACGACGTTGCGACGGCGCTGTCCGAGCTGCAGCGCGGCGCGACGATCACCGTCGCGAGCGGTGCGATGACGCGCACGGTCACGCTGCAGGAGCCGATTCGCATCGGGCACAAGTTCGCCGTGCGCGATCTGGCGAAAGGCCTGCGCATCCGCAAGTATGGCGAGCTGATCGGACGCACGACGCAGCCGATCGCGGCCGGCGCATGGGTGCACGATCACAACCTCGAGACGGGCGCGCAACACGGGCGGCACGGCAATCGCGACGGCATGGCGTTCTACGATGCGGTCGAGCCGGCGAACGTGCTGCAGGTGCTCGGCAACACGCGCTGCCACGTCGGCGAAAACCCGCTGTACGACGAGACGAGCGACACGCTGTACTGGATCGACGTGCGCGAGACGCCGGCGATTCATCGGCTCGAGCTGAAGGCCGGCCGCGAGTCGACATGGCCGATGCGCGAGGACATCGGCTCGATCGGGCTGACCGGCGAGGCGAACAGGCTGCTCGCGGCGTTGCGCTCCGGCTTCGCGTGGTTCGACTGCACGACCGGCGCGATGACACCGATCCACGATCCCGAACCGGACATGCCGCATACGCGCCTCAACGACGGCAAGTGCGATCCGGCCGGGCGGTACTGGTGCGGGTCGATGAATCCCGAGTCGGGAACCGCGGACGGCAGCCTGTATGTGCTCGACCGCGATCTGCGCTGCACGAAAGTGCTCGACGACTTCGTGACGCCGAACGGAATGACGTGGAGCGCCGATGGCCGCACGATGTACCTGGCCGACACGCGGCGCGGGCATATCCATGCGTTCGCTTTCGATGCCGGCGCGGGCACGCTGTCCGAGCGCCGCATCTTCGCGGACCTCTCCGCGTTGCCGGGCGGACCGGACGGCGCGACGCTCGATGCCGACGGCCATGTGTGGTTCGCCGTGTTCGACGGCAGTTGCCTGATTCGCTATGCGCCGGACGGATCGGTCGACCGCGTCGTGCGCGTGCCGGTGACGAAGCCGACGTCGTGCGCGTTCGGCGGTCCGGGCCATCGCCAGCTCTTCGTCACATCGGCGACGCGCGGGATGAGCGCCGACGAGCAGCGCGCCGAGCCGCACGCCGGCCGGGTGCTGGTGCTCGACGTCGGCGTCCGCGGCATGCCGCCCGTGCGCTTCGTCCCCAACAAATAAATGGGGTCAGGGTCGATTTTCTGGAATAAATGGGGTCAGGGTCGATTTCTTTCTGCTGACCGATGTTGGCAAGATCCGCCACAGGAACTTTCATCCCGCCATCGCAATCGCGAATGACTGACAACAATGGACCAGCGGAAAATCGACCCTGACCCTGTTTTCATGGGGTATCGGCGTGCGGACGGGCGCGTCGGCGTGCGCAATCACGTGCTCGTCCTCTCGCCGACCGGCCTCACTTCGCAATCCGCGACGCGCGTCGCGTCGCTCGTCGACGGCACGATCTGCGTGACGTCCGGATATGGCCGCGGCCAGGTCGCCGCCGATGCGCAACTGCACATCGACACGCTGACAGGCCTCGCCTGCAATCCGAATGTCGCGGCGGTCGTCGTGCTCGCCGCCGGCTCCGACATCGTCGAGCGCTACGTCGCGAAGATCGCCGCCACCGGCAAACCGGTCCGCGGCTTCTCGCTGCCCGATGCGCACGAGGACGCGTTGACGCTTGTCGACATGGGCACGCGCGCCGCGACGCGCTTCGTGCGCGATGCATCGAAGCTGCGCCGGGAGCCGTGCAGCGTCAGCGAGCTCTGCGTCGCCGTCGAGTGCGGCCACTCCGATGCGACGTCCGGACTCGTCTGCAACCCGCTCGCCGGTGCGATCACCGAGTTCGTCGTCGCGAACGGCGGCCAGGCGATGTTCAGCGAGACGGTCGAATGGACCGGCGCCGAGCATCTGCTCGCGCGTCGCGCGGTCGATGCACGCGTCGCCGACCGCATCGTCCGCGCCGTCGCCGCGCGCGAGCGCATGGTGCGCGATTCGGGCGGCGACATTCGCGCGCAGAATCCCGGGCCGCAGAACAAGGCGGGCGGCCTGACGACGATCGAGGAAAAGGCGCTCGGCGCGATCGCGAAAGGCGGCAAGCAGAAGATCCACGGGCTGCTGCAGCCGGCCGAGCGCCCGTCGGGCCCCGGTCTCTATCTGATGGACACGCCGTTCTTCTCGCCCGAATCGATCACCGGGATGGTGGCGGCAGGCGCGCAGCTCGTGCTGTTCACGACGGGCGCCGGCAACAGCTACTGCAGCCTCGTCGCGCCGACGCTGAAGATGAGCGCGAATCCGGAGACGGGCGTGCGGCTGACGGAGCAAATCGACATCGACGGTTCGCGTGTCGTCACGGGTGAAACGACGCTCGACGAGGCGGTGCGCGCTGCCGTTGCGCAGGTGCTGGACGTCGCCTCGGGAACCCTGACGTTCGGCGAGATCGTCGGCGAAGGAGGGGAGTCGGTCAGCCGGATCGGGCCTTCGATGTAACGCGCGCCGGGCGGCCTTTGCAGGCCGCTGTTCGCCGGACGTCAGCGGCTGCGCCGCGGCCGAGCGCGTGGCGCGCGAGGCGTCCGATCGTTCGGACCGCCGGAATGCGCGTCGGCATACGCGTCGAGCAGACGCCGGATCATTCGCTGGTATTGCGTGTCTGCCTTGGCGGCCTCGGACTTGAAGAACTCGACGCTCTTCCTGCTGAGCGTGATGGTGACCTTGACGTCTTCCTCCCTGAATGCAAGCTGTTCCGGAGTCGGCAAGAAATCGCGTATGACCCGTGGATTGCCGATCGGCTCATTCGTGTATCTGATTTTCCCGGTCATAGATCGCCTTTCCTTTTCGCCAATAGCCCGCGCCGAAGATGCGGATGACTCCTGCGCGATAGGTGAAGCGGACGGTCACAATTGCGTCATCGATCCGACCGAAGCAGAAGTAACGCTTCTCCGCGGTGCCCCCATGGGCGGTATCCTCGGCAATGACCCGCCGCGGGTCTGCGAATGCATGCTGCGCCAGAGCGAATGAAATCCCGTGCTTCGCGTGATTTTCCAGGTCCTTCCGCAGATCCCATTCGAACGATGGAAGCTGAGCAGGTATCATAACATTGTATGTAAAGAAACCCATAATGAAATATGGGCATCAAGGATGAAGGACGGACCCGATGGTGAGCGCTGCCGACCATGCGGTCATCCCCCGATTTGGTCGGTTTGCCGCTGGCCAAGTGTGGCGCCGGGCGATGCACCGTTCGCGGAACGCTTGTTACGGTTCGGCTGAGAGAGAGGCGTTACTCAAGGGCCCGACGCCGTGTCGTCGACCCGTTCGAACTCCCGCCTGAGCATCGGCAGGTTCGCATCGCGAATGGTGGGCAGAAGCGCACGGGCTCGCGACGCGTCGGCCACGTCGAGCTTTGCGCTGACGAGCGCCTCCGCGGTGCCCTCGGCACGCGCAACGACGGTTCCATGCGCATCGACGATTCGCGAGCCGCCCCAGAACGTCAGTCCATCGTCGCTGCCAACCCGGTTCGCCATCACGATCGGCAATCCATACGTCAGCGAATGGAAGCGCAGGTTGATGTCCCACCCGGATGGATTGTCGAAGTTGCCGCCGACCGCTTCGAGCGCCGAGCTGACGGCGACCAGCATCAGCGTCGCGCCCTGCGTCGCCGCGAGGTGCACGAGCGGCGGATTCCAGGTGTCGGCGCAGATCATCGGCGCAATGCGGACGTCCGCGGAGAGGTCGAAGACGTCGGTGCGCGTGCCCGCCGCGAAGTACGCGCCGTCGTCGAGGCGCCCGTACGACGCGAGGTTGACCTTGCGGTGCACGTGGACCACGGCGCCGTCTCGGACCGAGAACGCCGCGTTGTAGAAGGAGCCGTCCACGCCGCGTTCGATCGCCCCGAACGTCGTCAGCATCGAACCGCTGGCCCTGGCCAGCCTGGCGACGTGCGCATGGTCGCGGCCGAGCGCGAGACGCGCCGCCTGCCGGCCGCTGCCGTGTCCGCTCATCGACAATTCGGGGAACAGAAGCACATCGACGCCGGCAGCCTGCGCGGCGTCGATGAATTCCAGGTGCTTCTTCAGGTTGCGATCGAGGTCGTTGGGGATCGACTCGATCTGCGCGGCGGCGACGTGCACGAGGCGGCCCCGAACGATATTGGGACCTGTCCCCGATTTCGGTGAAATTCGTTACACGAGGCCCTGCGACTTCAGGAAATCGCCGGCCACCTGCTCGACCGTCTTCTTGTCGACGTCGACGCTCGCGTTCAGCTTGGCCATCGTCGCATCGTCGAGCTTCGCCGACAGCGCGTTCAGCGCCTCGGCCGCTTTCGGATTCGCGTCGAGCCATGCCTTCCGCACGACCGGCGTCATCGCGTACGCCGGGAAGAAGCCCTTGTCGTCCTTCAGCACGACGAAGTTGAATGCGGGGATGCGGCCGTCGGTCGCGAACACGAGGCCCACGTCGACCTGCCGCTCCTTCAGCGCCTGATACACGAGGCCGGTGTCCATCCGCTTGACGTTCTCCCGGCCGAACTCGAAGCCGTATTTCTCCTCGAGCGGCTTGAGGCCGTCGGGCCGCGCGTAGAACTCGGCGTTGCTCGCGAACGAGAGCTTCGCGCCGCCCTTCACCTTGGCGGCGAGTTCGCTGATCGACGTGATGCCGTGCTTCTTCGCGTCGTCCGCGTTCATCGCGAGCGAATACGTGTTGTTCGCCTTCGACGGGTTCAGCCAGACGAGGCCCTTCGCGGCGTCGAGCTCCTTGACCTTCTTGTATGTGTCGTCCGGCGACAGCTTGTCGGTGATCTTGTTGTACGTGATCAGCGACGTGCCGGTGTATTCCCAGTACACGTCGATCTGGCCGCTTTCCTGCGCCTGTCGCAGCACGGCGCTGCCCATGCCGGCCTTCACTTCGGGCTTGAAGCCCTTCGCGGCCAGCAGCTGCGACGTCATCGCGGCCATGATCTGCTGCTCGGTGAAATTCTTGCCGCCGACCACCACGGCCTGCGCGAGCGCCGCCGTCGATGCGGCGCCGAGCGCTATCGCCGCTGCCGCTACCTGAATTGCACGAATCATCTTCATGGCCTTGCCTCCTTGTGTGGCGCTTAGGTTGCGCCGATGGATCTGGGTACTACAAAGTCAAAAACTTAGTTAACCACAGAGGACACAGAGAGCACAGAGGAAAGGCTCCGAGTGAAGTGGCGGACTTGGAAGATGACTCTCTGTGCCCTCTGTGTCCTCTGTGGTTAAAAATTTCTTCGCGTCGCTCGCGAGCAGTCTACTACCGCAACGGATTCACGCCGCGCGGCACCACCCAGTAGGAAATCAGGCCCACGGCGTAATCGACGGCCACCGCGAGCAGCGCCGTCGGAATCGCGCCGGCCAGCATCATCCCCGGCTCGTTCAAATCGATGCCGGTGAAGATCAGTTCGCCGAGGCCGCCGCCGCCGATCAGGAACGCAAGCGGCGCCGTGCCGACATTGATCGCGAGCGCGGTGCGGACGCCCGCGAACGTGACGAACAGCGCGTTCGGCAATTCGACCGTGTTCAGCACCTGCATCGAGCGCATGCCCATGCCGTTCGCCGCTTCGATCAGGTACGTGGGCACCGACAGCATGCCCGCGTACGTATTGCGCACGATCGGCAGCAGCGACGCCACCCACAGCGCGAAGATCGCCGGCACGACGCCGATGCCGAGCAGGCTCATCGCGAGCGCGATGACGGCGAGCGTCGGAATCGTGCTGCCGATGTTGAGCGCCTGCATGATCGATTCGGCGGCGCGGCGCATCCGCGGCCGGCTGAGCCAGAGCCCGAGCGGAACGCCGACCAGGATCGCAAGTCCGCCCGAGATCGCGACGATCTTCATGTGCTGCTGCGAGAGAAACAGGATGTCGGAGCGGTACTTCGCGATCGCGTCGATGAGCCCGCCCTTCTGCGCGAGGGCGCCGAGCACGAACGCGCCGATGATGGCCGCGACGGTCAGGACACGAGTCGTGAATACCTTGCGCATGGGGTGCCGCGGCCAGGAGTCAGGTTCGAATTACCCTGCGATGGGGCTCGTCTTTTCCGAAAATCGACCCTGACCCCATTTTTGCTAGTGATTCTTGTACGTCTCGCCCAGCAGCCGCGTCACGCCGCGCTGCGTGATCACGCCGGCGAACACGCCGTCGGCATCGACGCAGGTCAGCCATGGCACGTCGTACATGAACATCTTCGAGACCGCGGTGCGCAGATCCTCGTCGACGCGCACCGTTGCGGGCAGCGCCGCGCCGAACTCGGCGACGGTGCCGTCCTGGCCCTTGCACATCTCGCGCGGCAGATAGCCCTTCGGCCGGCCGAGCTCGTCGACCATCACGACGAATTCCTGGTCGGTCTCGTTCATCAGCGTCGCCGCGCGATCGAGCCGGTCCTCCGTCGTCACCTTCGGCACCTGCGGCAGCAACGCCGATTCCACCTTCACGAGCCGCAGCCGCTTCAGCGTCCGGTCGGTGCCGACGAAGTCCGCGATGAAATCGTTGACCGGATGCGCGAGCAGGTTGTCGGGGCTGTCGAACTGCTCGAGCTTTCCGGCGCGGAAGATCGCGACCTTGTCGGCCATCTTCACCGCCTCGTCGATGTCGTGGCTGACGAACATCACCGTCTTCTTCAGCCGGCGGTGAATCTTCAGGAACTCGTCCTGGATCACCTCGCGATTGATCGGATCGATCGCGCCGAACGGCTCGTCCATCAGCAGCACCGGCGGATCCGCGGCGAGCGCGCGCGCGACGCCGACGCGCTGCTGCTGGCCGCCCGACAGCTCCTTCGGGAAGCGCTTGAGATAGATGCCCGGCTCGAGATTGATGATCGACAGCAGCTCGGCCGCGCGCTCGCGCGCCTTGCCCATGTCCCAGCCGAGCAGCTTCGGCACGACGCAGATGTTCTCCTCGACCGTCATGTTCGGGAAGAGTCCGATCTGCTGGATCACGTAGCCGATCGTCCGCCGCAGTTCGACCGGGTCGTACTGATCGGTGTCCTTGCCGTCGATGTAGATCTTGCCCGACGTCGGCTGGATCAGCCGGTTGACCATCTTCAGCGTCGTCGTCTTGCCGCAGCCGGAAGGCCCGAGCAGCACGCAGATCTCGCCGTCGGCAACCTCGAAGCTGACGCGATCCGCCGCCATCGTCACGCCGGCCGACGTTTCGAACGCCTTCGTCACATTGTCGAGCTTGATCATTGCGGTGCTCTCAAGTGGTCAGTGCGAGACGGTCTTCGGACAGCCGCAGGCCCTTCGGCGTCAGCCGGTGCTGCAGCCACAGCAGCGCGTAGTCGGCGACGATCGCCAGCACGCTGACGGCAAGCGCGCCGGTGATCAGCTGCCGGTGGTCCGTCTGGGAAATGCCGCGGCTGATGAAGGCGCCCAATCCGCCGGCGCCGATGTAGGTCGCGATCGCCGTGATGCCGATGTTGATGACGACGGCGACGCGGACGCCGGCCATGATCACCGGCACCGCGATCGGCAGCTCGACCTGCCGCAGCCGCTGCAGCGCGGACATGCCCATGCCGCGCGCCGCTTCGCGCAAGCTCGGGTCGACGTTGGTGATCGCCGTGTAGGTGTTGCGGATGATCGGCAGCTGCGAATAGAGCAGCACCGCGATGACCGCCGGCAGATAACCGATGCCCTGCCCGATCAGCGACAGGATCGGGATCATCACGCCGAAGAGCGCGATCGACGGGATCGTCATGATCATCGCGGCGACGTAGAGCACGACGTCGGCCGCGCGCTTGTTCTGCGTGATCGCGATGCCGATCGGGACGCCGGTGAGGATCGCGAGCCCGACCGCAACGCCGACGATCGAGATGTGCTGCAGCGTCCGCTGGCCGATCGCGGGCAGGTTGTTCAGGATGAAGTTCAGCGTCTCCAACGAGTTCCTCCGCTTCGGGGCTTCGCCAAGCCCGCGCACTCATGGTCAGAAACAGTCAACCACACAAAGCAATCAACCACAGAGGACACAGAGGGAACAACGAAGCGGTTGCCGGCGGCACGCGTCTCGACGCTTTTCCTCTGTGTTCTCTGCGTCCTCTGTGGTGAATGAAAAACTGTTCCGGCAGCGCAATCGACGAGTCATATGCGGCCCTTCGCGACCGATCGCGATGCTACCCGACCACGCCTGCCGCCTGCAATCGCATCACGAACGTTTTCTGGAAGCTGTGCGTCGTGTCCTCGAGCGCGGGCGAGAAGACGCCGCCCGTCATCGCCGGCGAATTGCGCCCGATCTGCATCCGCTCGACGATCGCGATGTCCTCGCCGTTGATCGTGTGCCGGCGATCGATGCAGTCTTTCCGCGCGAGGTCGCAGGCGGGCCTCATCGCCTCGTCGCCGACGAAGAAGAACTCGAAGCGCTCCTTCGTGTAATCGGACCTGAGCGGCTGCAGGATGAACGCGTAGAAGTGATCGGCGAGGCAGCCGAGCATCACGTTGGGGAAGAGCGCGATGTATTCGGCGACGGGCTTCTGCTCGTCGGACAGTCCGGGAAATGCCGGCAGCGGCACGTCGCCGACGAGCGGCGGCGCGTAGCTTCTGCTGCCGACGCCCGAGAAGAGCCCGTCGCGCACGATCTGGAACGAGTGATCGACGCTCGAATAGCGGTTGAGCGCCGGATGCACCGAAGGCAGGTGATACCGCTCGCAGAAGTTCTCGACCACGAGCTTCCAGTTCGCGTGGATCTCGAAGCGCAGGCCGCCGCCGTGGCGCAAGAGCGCCAGGTCGCGATCGGCCCAGCGGCTGTGCAGCGGCGCGACGTACTCGGAGATCGGCGGCGCCTTGCCGTCGAGATTGACGAACACGAGCTGCTGCCACTGCTCGCAGCGGATCGGACGCAACCCCATCGCGACCGGGTCGAAGCGGTCGTCGGCGCACTGGGGCTGCCCGCAGAACCGGGGCCGGCGGAGCAGCCGGCCGTCGAGGCCGTAGGTCCATGCGTGATACGGGCATGTGATCGTCTCGCGCACCGTGCGCGCGTCCGACACGAGTTGCACCCCGCGATGGCTGCACACGTTGTGGAACGCGCGAATCGTTCCGGCGCGATCGCGCAGCAGCAGGATCGGGATGCCGGCGAAGTCGTACGGCAACAAGTCGCCCGGTTTCGCGACGTCGGCGGCGATTCCGACGCAAACCCACGTCGCAGCGAGCACATGATCGCGCTCGAGCTCGAAGAACTCCGGCCGGGTGTAGACCTCGCGCGGCAGGCCGACGGCGCTCTCGGTCGGCCGGTTGAGCCGGGCTACGACGTCGGCCGTGACGATATCGGTGCGCGCATTGCGGTTCATGACAGCCTCTCCAGTGCGAATCGAGCCAAGCCGAACCAAGCTTAAGGAACGGGGTCGCATCGCGCGGTGCCGCACGCGACCGCTTGTCGCTCGTATGCGACGCTTTTCCGGGAGCGACGGACAGCGCGGAATCGACGGTAGAATCCGCCGACGAGTGACGTGCCGAGAACATCAACAAGACGCGAATCAAGCGCGGGCTTTTTTCAATGGTTGTGCCGCGGCAGCGCATCGCAGCGGTGAAGGAGCTTCTGAATGCAACTCCCGATGTCGATGTCGCGGCAGCCGCTGCACTGGCTGCCCGCTCTTCTTTTATTCGCGCTGGCGAATCTCGCCCACGCCGCGCACTGGAACAGCCTCGACGGCCCGTTCGGCGGGCAGCCGCTCGCGCTGTTCATCGATTCGCACGGCAACACGTGGGCCGGGACCAACGGCTCGGGCGTCTTCTTCCGCGCCGCAGGCTCGGGGACATGGGTGCAGCGGCGCGAGCTGCCGACGCAGAGCAATGCGAAGTTCACCGAGGACAAGCAAGGCACGATCTTCGTCTCGGGCTCGAGCGGCCTCTACGCGTTCGCGCCCGGCGCCAACACGTGGACGCGGGTGAGCGGCACGAACGGGCTGCCCGACGAGGCGGCGAGCGGGCTCGTCACCGATGCGGCCGGCAACGTCTACGCGGCGATGAATCAATCGGATGTCTACAAGCGCGCGGCCGGCCAGGCCGGCTGGGCGCAGGCCGGGCTCGGCATGCCGCCGGGCGCGCTGCCGAACGATCTCGTCGTCGACGGCAGCGGCAACGTGTGGGCGGCGATCTTCGGGATCGGCGTCTATCGCCTCGCGGCCGGCACCTCGTCGTGGCTCGCCGTGAACACCGCGCTGACGCAACTCAGCGTGACGTCGCTCGCCGCGATCGGCAACGACCTCTACGCGGGCACGCAGTTCGGCGGCGTGTTCCTGCTCGCGAATGCGGCGAACGGCAACACGACGTGGGTGCCCTGGACCGGGGGCGACCTGGGCGCATCGGATTCGGTGTACGCGTTCGCGGCCGGTGCCAACAACATCGTGTATGCGGCCGGGCTCGGCGCCGTCTATGCAGCGCCGGCCGGCTCGACCGCATGGGGCAGGATCGGCGCCGGCATCGATACGCTCGGGCCCGGGTTCGCGCTGTCGTATTCGACTGCCGATGGCTCGCTTCTGCTCGGCAACGGCAGCGGCGTCTACGTGCTGCCGGCGGCGAGTCCGATCTGGCAGGCGGCGAACGACGGAATCACGGCCGGGACGATCTACGGGATGGTCGTCGCGCCGAACGGCGATCTCTACGCGGCGACGCTGGGGCAAGGCGTGCAGCGTCTCGCGGCAGGCGCCGCGACGTGGGCCGAAGTCGACCGGTCGAGCTCGTATCCGGTGGTCGGCTCGATCGCCATCCGCAGCGATGGTGTGGTCTTCGCGACGCCGGGCGGCGCGGTGAAGAAGCTGGTCGACGGCATCTGGGTCGAAGCGGGCACGACGCAGAATGCATTCGCGCACGCGCTCGCGGTCGATGCGGCCGACACGGTCTGGGCGGGGCTGAGCGGCAGCGTCCGCAAGCTCGCGCCCGGCGCCACCGCGTGGACCAGCACCGGCACCGGCCTGCCGGGCAACAAGAACGTGTCGGCGGTCGCCGTCGATGGCGCCGGAATGGCCTTCGCCGGCATCTACGCGACCGGCATCTACACGCTCGCTGCCGGCGCGACGGCGTGGACGCTCAACAATGCGGGACTCTCCGATACGAACGTGCACGTGCTGTTGAAGGGACCGGGCGGCGCCGTGCTCGCCGGCACCGACAGCGGCGTGTTCCGCTTCGCCAGCGGCTCGTGGCAGAAGATCGGCACGGGCGACGTGCAGTTCGTCTATTCGCTGGCCGCTGATCCCGCCGGCAACGTCTACGCGGGCACCGACAACCAATATGCATGGATCCTCGATGCGGCGACCTCGACATGGATCCAGATCCCGCTCGGCCTCGGCAGCCGCAGCGTGCAGTCGATGGCGTTCGGCGCCGGGCGCATCTACGCCGGCACCGATGCATCGCGCGGATCGCCGTCGGGCGTGTTCGTGCTGTCGTTCTCCGAGACGGTGATCGAGTTTTACAACAGCATCCTCGATCATTACTTCATCACGGCGGCAGCGCCCGAGCAGCAGGCGATCCTCGGCGGCTCGGCGGGCCCGGGGTGGTCGATGACCGGCAGCGTGTTCAGCGCGGGCGGCGCGACGCAGGTCTGCCGCTTCTATGGCAGCATCTCGCCCGGACCGAATTCGCATTTCTATACGATCGACCCGGCGGAGTGCCAGCAGCTGAAGGACATCCAGGCGTCGACGCCGCCGTCGCAGAAACGCTGGAACTTCGAGAGCAACGATTTTGCGAGCGCGGTCCCGGCGAACGGCCAGTGCCCCGCGGGGACGACGTCGATCTACCGCGCGTACAACAACGGCTTTTCGCAGGGGATCGACAGCAACCACCGGATCACGTCGAGCTTCAGCGCGTATCTGCAGACGGTGGCGAGAGGATGGGTGGGCGAGGGTGTGGTGATGTGCACGCCGAAGTGAGGAGCAGGGGCTCCCGCTCGGCCGCTGCCGAGCGGGATGCGACCACGGAGGCGTGCGTGGTGCTCGCTTCGCGATTGAATAGTACTGAGTAGATGTGACTGGCGAGCACGCCGAAGTGAGGAGCAGGGGCTCCCGCTCGGCCGCTGTGTGGCGGACTGCAGCAGTCAACAAGGGAGAGAACGATGCAAGCGAAGCACGTGTTGCGCCGTATTGTGGAACTGCTGGTCGTCGCGTCGGCGCTGTTCGCCGGCCTCGCGCATGCGATCAACTGGAACTATCTCGACGGTCCTTTCGGGGGCCAGCCCACGGCGCTCTACACCGACCTGTCGGGCACCACCTGGGCCGGCATGAACGGCGGCGGCGCGTTCTATCGCGAAGCCGGCTCGTCGACCTGGCGGCTTGCCCCGGGCCTCATCACGCAGAGCAACTATCAGTTCGCGATGGCCGACGACGGCACGCTGTACGTATCGGGTTCGGGCGGCGTGTACATGCTCGACGGCCCCGCCGGCACGTGGGTCGAGGCGAGCGGCCAGCGCGGCCTGCCGGGCCAGGCGGGCGGCGGGTTGGCGACCAGCGCGAACGGCGCGATCTATGCCGGCATGAACAACACCGGCGCCGTCTACACGCGCCTGGTTGCGGACGAGCAATGGACGGTCGCCGGCACCGGATTGCCCGCCGGCTCGAACGTGGACCTGCTGGCGTTCGATGCGGCCGGCAACCTCTGGGGCTCGATCTACGGCGTCGGCGTCTACAAGCTGCCGGCCGGCGGATCGACGTGGACGGAGGTCGGCACCGGATTGACCTCGAAGACGTTGCAGGCGCTGATCGCGGTCGGCAACGATCTCTTCGCCGGCACCGGCGGCAACGGCGTGTTCAAGCTGGCCAATGCGAGCACCGGCGGCATGACCTGGAGCGCGTGGAACGGCGGCAGTCTCGGCGCCTCCGAGGGCGTCTACGGTTTCGCCGTCGGCGCCGACAACGTGCTGTACGCCGCGGGCTACGGGAAGGCGTTCGCGCTCGCGAGCGGGGCGAGCACGTGGACCCTCGTCGGCACGGGGCTCACGCAATTCGGGCAAAGCTACGCGATCGTCTACTCGGCCGTCGACGGCACGCTGTCGATCGGCAACGGCAGCGGCGTCGTCGATCTCGCCGACGGGGAAACGCTGTGGCAGCTCTCGCTCGACGGCATGACGTCGTCCGGCGTGTACAGCGTCGCGCTCGCGCCGAACGGCGACCTGTATGCGGCGACGTTCGGCCAGGGCGTCGCGCGGCTCGCACCGAATGCGTCGACGTGGACGACGGTCGACTTCGAGCACATGTCGCCGGTCGTGCAGTCGGTCGTCGTCGACGCCCTCGGCACCGTCTATGCCGCAGGCGGCGGCGCCGTGAAGAAGCTGGTCAACGGCCAGTGGGCCGACGCCGGCACGAACCTCGCGTCGTTCGTCACGACGCTGGTGGTCGACGCGCAGAACACCCTCTGGGCCGGGCAGGGCGGCGCGGTGCAGAAGCTCGCAGCGGGCACGCCGGCGTGGGTGAGCGTGGGCACCGGCCTGCCGGGCGACAGCGTCAATTCGATCGTGTTCGACGCAGCGGGCAACGTCTATGCGGGGATTTACCAGGGCGGCGTCTACCGGCTCGCGGCCGGTTCGACGGTGTGGACGGCGCTGAACGACGGCCTGCCCGACTTGCGCGTGCTCGCGCTGGCGCGCAGCGCGACGAACGACATCTATGCGGGAACGGGTCACGGCGTCTACAAGCTCGCCGGCACTGCCTGGACGCTTGCCGGAACGGGCCTCGCCGACAGCATCTACGCGCTCGCCGTCGATGCAAGCGGCGACGTCTACGCCGGAGTCGACAACGGTTATGCATGGCGCCTGCCCGCCGGCAGCAGCCAGTGGACGCAGATCCTGCTGGGACTGACGCCGCGCACCGTGCAGTTCCTGATCGCCGCCGGCGGCCGCGTGTACGCGGGCACCGATGCATCGCGCGGATCGCCGTCCGGCGTGTACGTGCTGTCGCAATCGGAGACCGTCGTCGAGTTCTACAACAGCATCCTCGACCACTTCTTCATCACGGCGACGGCGGCCGAGCAGGCGGCAATCCTCAACGGCTCGGCGGGTCCCGGGTGGAGCGCCACCGGCAACGTGTTCAGCGTCGGCGGCCCTGCGCTCGTGTGCCGGTTCTACGGCAGCATCTCGCCGGGACCGAACTCGCACTTCTACACGATCGATCCGGCCGAGTGCCAGCTGCTGAAGGACATCCAGGCGCAGACCCCCTCGTCGCTGAAGCGCTGGAATTTCGAGAGCAACGACTTCGCGAGCACGCGACCCACCAACGGCCAGTGCCCCGCGAACACGATCGCCGTCTACCGCGCGTACAACGACGGCTTCGCGCAGGGCATCGACAGCAACCACCGGATCACGTCGAATCAGACCGACTATCTGATCCAGGTGGCCAAGGGCTGGACCGGCGAAGGCGTCGTCATGTGCGCCGCCCGATAAATGGGGTCAGGGTCGATTTATTCCTGCCGAGCCTGCCACCGATCAAAAACAGGGTCAGGGTCGATTTATCTCAGCCGCGTCCATCCCTGACGTCGAAGCGATCGAGCGCGCGACGCTCGCGGCCATCGCGCCCGAAGCGGTTGCCGAGCGCAACGGCTGGCTGATCGGCTTCGATTCGGGTGTCGTGGGCCGCGCGAAGTCCGCTGCGCCGCTGCGCCATCGGAACGTCGATGCCGATGCCGTCGCTGCGATTGCGGCGTCCTACTGCGAGCGCGGCCTGCAGCCGATGTTCCGCGTCGCCGACGTCGACGGCCTCGCCAACGTGCATGCGCGACTGCAGGACGCCGGCTACATCGCCGATCGCCCGACGCTCGTGCAACGCGCCACGGTCATCGACGCAGCGAACGTCGCATCGCCCGCCGGCGTGCGGATCGATGCGAAGCCGGACGCGGCGTGGATCGCCGCATTTCTCGGCGAGGGCTTCGATCCGGTCGATGGCGCCAGCCGCGCCGCGACGCTCGCGCGCGGCGCGGATTCGCTCTTCGCAAGCATTCGCGAAGACGGCGTCGCGATCGGCGCCGGCGCGGTTTCGTTCGGCTTCGGCTGGGCGAGCATCCACGGGATGCGGACAGTGAGCCATCGCCGCGGCGAGCGGATCGGCGCGCGGATCATCGCGGCGCTCGCACGCGAGGCGGCCGCGCGCTCGATCGCGCGGATGTTCCTGCAGGTCGAAGCGCACAATCCCGCCGCGATCGCGCTCTACCGTCGCGCGGGATTCGCAACCGGCTGGCGCTACCGCTACTGGTCGCCGGGGTGAGCGTGGTCGCCGGGGTGAGCGCTGCTCGGCAAATGGTGGCGAAACGGCCGCCGACTCGGCCGCCGGGTCAGTCCCCGACCGCGCGAATCGCCTGTTGCAGCAGACCCGCGTGGATGGCGAGCTTGCGCAATTCGGCGCGCTCCGTGTCGTCCACGCCCAGCTGCGGCGGCCGCGTCGCGGCGTGCGCGATGAGCCCCTGCAGCTTCAGCACTTCCTTCATGCGCGGGCGGTAATCGCGGATCGGCGCCCGCCAGGCGTGGCGGGCGAGCGGGCCGAGCCGGTCCCAGATCGCGAACGCGGCATCGAACGCGCGCGCTTCGACCGCCGCGTGCATCGCGATGAGCTCCACGGTGGCGGTGCCGGCGAAGCCGATCAGCGCGCCGTCGCAGCCCATGATCATCGCCTCGAGGATGAACGTGTCGCTGCCGGTCATGATCCCGAGCTTGCGCGGCAGCGTCTTCGCCGTCGCGATCGTCTCGATCGTCTTCGTCGTGTCGAACGACGCTTCCTTGAGCCCGATGATCTCGGGAATCGTGCAGAGGCGCGCAAGCGTGTCGGGCGGGAAGTCGGGTCCCCATGCCTTCGGGAACTGGAATGCGATCAGCGGCACGCCGACGCCGTCGGCGATCGCCCTGTGATAGCGATACACCATTTCGCCGGGCACCGGATTGCCGAGGAACACGGGAAACGGCGGAAAAACCGCGAGCGCATCGGCGCCGGCTTTCGTGAGCGCGTTGCCCCAGCGGACGGCTTCGGCAGTCGAGCCGGTGATCAGTCCCGACACGAGCGGGCACGCGCCGCCGATGACGTCGCGGCTGACATGGATCACTTCGAGCTGCTCGTCCGGCGTCAGCGACGGGCCTTCGCTCGCATCCATGTTCATCGCGATCGCCGTCGGCTTCTGCTGCGCGATCCATTTCAGATACGAGCGCAGCGACGTCCAGTCGATCGAGAAGTCCGGCAGCATCGGCAGCATCGGCGCCGCGAGGATTCCGCGGAGGGTCAATCGGGTCACGTTCGTTCGATCCGCATTCGGCATTGGAAGCTCCTGTTGATCAGCGGGTTGCGAAAAGGGGACTGTCCCCATTGATCTTCAGCACGCCGCGGGCGAGGAAGATGTCGGTGATCGATTGCGTGGCGGCGAGGAATTCCGGCGACTGCCGGGCATCGAGGCCGCGCGGGCGCGGCAGCGTGATGTCCATCGTCCGCTCGATGCGGCCCGGCCGCGGCGACATCACGACGACGCGATCGGCGAGCAGCACCGCCTCGTCGATCGAATGCGTGATGAACACGACCGTCTTCCGGGTCGCGAGCCACAGCGCCTCGAGGTCGACGCGCATCTGCTCCCGCGTCAGCGCGTCGAGCGCGCCGAACGGCTCGTCCATCAGGAGCAGCGGCGCATCGTGGATCAGCGCGCGGACGATCGCGACGCGCTGCCGCATGCCGCCCGAGAGCTCCGCCGGATACGCGTTGGCGAAGTCCGCGAGGCCGACGTTCTGCAGCAGCGTGATCGCGCGCTCGCGATACGCGCCCGGATCCATGCCGCGCAGCTCGATCTGGATCAGCACGTTGTCGAGCGCGGTGCGCCAGTCGAGCAGCACCGGGCTCTGGAACACGATGCCGAGATTCGTCTGCGGCTTCGTCACCGGCTGACCGGCGACCCGCACCCCGCCGCTCGACGCCGGATGCAGCCCGGCGATCATCCGCAGCAGCGTGCTCTTGCCGCACCCGGACGGACCGACGATCGCCAGGAACTCGCCCTGCCGCACGCCGAGATCGATCGGTTCGAGCGCGCGGACGTCGACGGCGCCCGCCGCGTGGTTGCTCCGGCGGTACGTCTTCGACGCGCCGATCAGCTCGACATACGCCGGGCCCGTTGCGAGCGGCGGCGCCGGCGCGCGTTCGACGCGATGCTCGGGCAGCGTTTCGCTCACCGCCGCAGCCTCCCGCAGCCCGTCACTTACTTCGGCACGAAGTCGTTCGTATGGAACGCCGTCCAAGGCAGGTCGGTCTTCAGCTCGCGGTATTGCTTCAGCAGGTTGAGCGTCTGGTCCCAGTCCGCCTGCGCGCCCCAGCCGACTCTTCCCTTCGAATTCTTCGAATCGAGCAGCTCGATGTCGACCATCAGCTGGTCGAGCGTCGACTGCCGGTTGAGATCGGGCTTCGCCTTCAGCGCCGCGTCGACGGCGGCGCCGGGATTCTTCTTCGCTTCCTCCCACGACTTCGCCGTCGCGCGGACGAAGCGCTGGACGAGATCCGGCTTCGACTTGATGAGATCGGCTTTCGTGACGATCGTCATGCCGACGATGTTCGCGCCGTAGTCGGCAAAGCGGAGCGCCGCGGGCTGCATCCCTTTCTGCTTGATGAGGAAGTACTGGTCGTCGGCACCGCCCAGCAACGCGTCGGCTTTCTTCTCGAGCACCGACACGACCTTCGCCGCGGGGTCGACCTGGATCATCTTGATCTTCGACGTATCGATCTTGTTGACGGCGGCGAGCGCCAGGAACAGCTGCCCGAGCGGATCGCCGGCGGTCACCGCCATGCTCTTGCCTTCGAGATCCTTCGGCGACTTGATCCCGGTCTCCGCGAGCGACACGACGGAAAAGCCGGTCGAGTTGAGCAGCGACATCACCGACTTGATCTCGGCGCCCTTCGATGCAGTCAGGATGACGGACGACGAGTCGGCGAGGCCGAACGTGTCGGAGCCGGCAGCGACGACCTGCACGGTGTTCGCCGAGCCGCGGCCCTCGTTGATCGTCAGGTCGATGCCCTCGGCGGCGTAGATCCCCTTGTCCTTGCCGTAGTAGAACGGCACGTGCAATCCGCCGAGATACCAGTTGAGGCGGAACGAGACGGCGTCGGCAGCGAGCGTCGACGCGGCATGCAGCACGGCCAGCGCGGCCGCGACGAGAGTTGCAGTGCGGAGCTTCATGACGGTCCTCCTTGTGATGTGTGTGATGGGGCCGGGGTTGACTGGGGCCGGGGTTGATTCAACCCCGGCCCCAGTCAACCCCGGCCCCGATTTCGTGCTTCGACACGTGCCATGGGATCGCGAGGCGCTCGACGATCTCGACGGCGTAATACACGACGACGCCGATCAGCGACAGCAGCACGATCGTCGCGAAGACCATCGGCGTGTCGAGGTTGCCGTTGTATTGCAGCAGCAGGTAGCCGAGGCCCTTGTCCGAGGCGACGAACTCGGCGACGACGGCGGCCGTCGCGGACAGCGCGGCGCCGACCTTCAGGCCGGTGAAGATCTGCGGCAGCGCCTGCGGCAGCCGGATCCGCACGAACAGCCGCCAGCCGCCGGCGCCCGTCGTCCGCGCGAAGTCCATCACGTCGCGATCGAGCGACTTGAAGCCGGCGATGCTGCTGACGACGATCGGAAAGAACGACAGCAGGAACACGAGCAGCAGCTTCGGCATGAAGCCGAAGCCGAACCAGATGATGAAGAGCGGTGCGATCGCGATCTTCGGGATGATCTGCAGGAACACGATGACCGGATACACCGCGTGCTCCATGAACCGCGAATACGCGATCGCCAACGCCAGCGGAATGCTGACGACGACGGCGAGCGCGTAGCCCGCGAGGATCTCGGTCGTCGTCACCCACGCCGACGCCATCACCGTGTCGAAGCGCTTCATGAACTCGACCCAGATCCTCGACGGCGGCGGCAGCAGATATTCCTTGATGCCCGTCAGCCGCACCGCGAACTCCCACAGCAGGAAGAGCAGCACGAACACGAGCAGCGCGCCGCCGCGGCGCTTCAGCCAGCCGCCGACCGCGGCGAGGCGTCGCGACGATGACGACGCCGCGGAATGCGATCCAGCCTCCGCCGCCTTCGGCTGCACCGACGCGCTCGAGCTCATCCGCCGTTCGCGTCGCGCGGCGCCGGCTGCGCCATCGGATCGAAATCGTGCAAGTCCCACACGCCGAACTTCGCCGGCAGGTTGATCTCGATCAGCTCCATGTCGTCGGAGCGCGCGACGACGTTGTGCGCGACGCCGGCCGGCTGCGACAGCGTGCCGCCCGCGTGCACGGTCACCGGCTCGTCGACGCCCGCATAGCGGAACGTGATCCAGCCCTTCAGCACGACGACGAAATGCGCGCTCATGTCGTGCCAGTGCCAGCCGGTCTCCTGCGCGAACGGCGTGATCGCCCGGATGTGCTTCGCGCCGATCGCGCCGTTGGTCGCGGCGGCCCAGCCCAGATCGCGATATTCCGCATCGGCGCGCGGGCCGTCGCGGGTGAACGTCGCATCGGCAGCCTCCGCGAGGACGAGCTTCGACCGGCTCGCATCGAACGGGAGCGGGCCCGCATAGCGTGAGGGCGCGGACGGCGAATCGGGCATCGTTCCTCCTGGCTTCGAAAGCGCTGTCGTCGTGATCGGGCACCGATGGTAGCCCGAAACAAGTGGCGGCTGGCCGGGCCGATTCCTGCCACGGTCGGCAAGGAGGCCGCCCGAGGCTTCTACAATCGAGCCTGGCTCTCATGTGGAGGTCATGATGCTGCCGGACCTGGTTTCCCTTGCGCTCTTCCTGCGCGCGGTCGAGACGCACAGCCTGTCGAAGGCAGCCGATCAGTCGCACCTGGCGCTCGCCGCCGCGAGCCGCCGGATTGCGCTGCTCGAGCATCGCTATGGCGTTCCGCTGCTGTATCGATCGTCGAAGGGCGTCACCCCGACGCCGGCCGGCGTCGCGCTCGCGACCCACGCCCGGCGGATGATCGACGAGGTCGACAAGCTGCGGGCGACGATGGCGGACTACGCGAAGGGGGTCAAGGGCCACTTGCGCATCCAGGCGAACACCTCGGCGATCACGCAGTTCCTGCCGCAGGATCTGGCGAAGTTCGCGATCGAGTATCCGGACCTGAAGCTCGAGCTCGAGGAGAACCGCAGCCGCGAGATCGTCAACGCGCTGCGCGAGGGACGCACCGACGTCGGCGTCGTCATGGACGGCGTCGACCGGGAGGGCCTGACGAGCTTCCCCTATCACCGCGACCGCCTGGTCGCGGTCGTTCCGAGGGGGCACGAGTTGCGCGCGCACAAGGCAGAGTTCGCGCAGCTGCTCCAGTACGACATCGTCGGCCTCGACGCCAGCGCCGCGATGATGCGCCTGCTCTCCGATGCGGCGTCCGGCTCCCAGCAGCCGCTTCGGCTGCGAATGCAGGTGCGCAGCTTCGAGGCGGTGTGCAAGCTGGTCCAGGCGGGCATGGGAATCGGCGTGCTGCCGGAAGTTGCCGCGCGCGATTTCGCGCCGGTCATGAGATTGCGCCTCGTGCGCCTGTCCGATCCCTGGGCTGACCGCGGCATGTTCGTGTGCGTGCGCGACATCGAGACCCTGCCGGCCGCCGGCCGCAAGCTCGTCGAGCTGATGATCGGCGACAGCCTTCGCAATAAGCGAAACCCGACGTGACCAGATTCTAAGCGCCGTCGCGCGTACCCGCCGCTACACTCCTTTGCGAATCTGCGAAGGGGGAAGGTGGAAATGGGAAACATGTTCGTCGATGGCAAGTGGCTCGCCGCCGCGAGCGGCGAAACGATTCCGGTGCTCTCGCCGGTCGATGGCATCGTGTTCGACTCGATTGCGCGCGGCAGCGCGGCCGACGTCGACAACGCGGTGCGCGCCGCCCAGCGCGCGCTCGCCGGACCGTGGGGTCGCTTCAGCGCGACCGAGCGCGGCCGCGTGCTGATGAAGCTGGGCCAGAAAGTGCTCGACAACGCCGACGAGCTGGCGCGCCTCGAGGCGCGCGACACCGGCAAGCCGATGACGACGGCGCGCAACGACATCCAGGTTCTCGCGCGGTACTTCGAGTTCTACGGCAGCGCCGCCGACAAGGTGCACGGCCAGGTCGTGCCGTTCCTCGACGGCTACGCGGTCACCGTGCTGCGCGAGCCGCTCGGGGTCACGGCGCACATCATCCCGTGGAACTATCCGGCGCAGATGCTCGGCCGGTCGGTTGCGCCCGCGCTCGCGATGGGCAACGCGACGGTGCTCAAGCCCGCCGAGGACGCGTGCCTGTCGCCGCTCAGGGTCGCGCAACTGGCGATCGAGGCGGGGCTGCCCGAGGGCGTGCTGAACGTCGTCACCGGCTATGGCCACGAGGCCGGCGCCGCGCTGGCGGCGCATCCCGGCATCGACTTCATCTCGTTCACCGGCTCCAACGAAGTCGGCGCGCTGGTGCAGCAGGCGGCGGCGAAGAACGCGGTCAAGTGCGTGCTCGAGCTGGGCGGAAAGTCGCCGCAGATCGTGTTCGCCGACGCGAATCTCGAGCGCGCGGTGCCCATCATCGTCAAGGCGATCATCCAGAACACGGGGCAGACGTGCACGGCGGGCAGCCGGCTGCTCGTCGAGAAATCGATCTATCGCGAGCTCACCGCGCGCGTCGCCGACGCATTCAAGACCGTGCGCGTCGGCACGCCCGACATGGACTTCGACTGCGGCCCGGTCGTGAACCGCTCGCAGTTCGATCGCGTCAACAGCATGGTTGCCGCGGCGAAGAAGTCGGGCACGCCGGTGCTCGGCGTCGGACAACTCGCGGCCGGCCTTCCGTCCGGCGGCTACTTCGTGCAGCCGGTGCTCTTCGGCGACGTGCCGCGCGACAGCGCGCTCGCGCAGCAGGAAGTCTTCGGGCCGGTCCTCGCCGCATTCCCGTTCGACGATGAAGCCGATGCGATCGCCCTCGCGAACGGCACCGATTACGGATTGCTCGCCGCCGTCTGGACCGAGAACGGGGGGCGCCAGCATCGCGTATCGAAGGCCGTGCGCTGCGGCCAGGTCTTCGTCAACTGCTATGGCGCGGGCGGCGGCGTCGAGCTGCCGTTCGGCGGCGTCAAGCGGAGCGGTCACGGCCGCGAGAAGGGATTCCTCGCGCTCGAGGAGATGAGCGCGACGAAGACGGTGGTCAACTACCACGGCTGACGCCATGAGCGCGATGGCCGATGTGTCGAAGCGGGCGCCGTCGTTGCGCACGTTGCCGTCCCGCATCGACGGCTATGGTCCGGTGCGACCGTTCACCGGCGCGTTCGACAACCTGGGCGCGTACGAACGGGCCGCCGTGCGCCTGTCGGCCGCGACGCCGGGCAAGTCGAAGCTCCTTGGCAGCATCCGCGCCGCGATCGATGCGTGCGGCCTCAAGGACGGCGGTGTTGTCTCGTTCCATCATCACCTGCGCAACGGCGATCACGTGATGGCGATGGTCGTCGGCGAGATCGCGCGCGCGGGCTTGAGGAACATCACGATCGCGCCGAGCTCGATCTTCCCCGTGCATGCGACGCTCGTGCCGTACATGGAGAGCGGCGTCGTCTCCGGCATTCACACTGCCTACATGGTCGGGCCGGTCGCCGAGGCCGTCTCGCGCGGCGTGCTGCCGCGGCCGGTCGTCATGTGCACGCACGGCGGCCGCGCGCGCGACATCCAGTCGGGCGCGCTGGCGGTCGACATCGCGTTCATCGCCGCGCCGACCGCCGACACCTACGGCAACCTGAACGGCATCCAGGGCAAGGCTGCGTGCGGCGTGCTCGGTTATGCGCACGCGGATGCCGAGTCGGCGCGCTACGTCGTCGCGATCACCGACAACCTCGTGCCGTATCCCGCATGCCCGATCGACATCACGCAGGACTGCGTCGATTTCGTCGTGGCCGTCGAGTCGATCGGTGACCCGCGCGGCATCGCGTCGGGCACGACGAAGCCGACGACCGATCCGGTCGGGCTGCAGATCGCGCACACGGCCGCCGCCGTCATCGCGCACTCCGGCCTGCTCGTGGACGGCTTCTCGTTCCAGACGGGCGCCGGCGGCGTCTCGCTCGCCGTCGCGGCGGCATTGCAGAAGGTGATGGTCGAGCGCGGCGTGCGCGGCAGCTTCGCCTCCGGCGGCATCACCGGCGCGATCGTCGACATGTTCCACGCCGGCCTCTTCCGCGCGCTGTTCGACGTCCAGTGCTTCGACCTGGCGGCCGTCGATTCGTACCGTCACGACGAAGCGCATCTCGGGATGACCGCGTCGATGTACGCGAATCCGCACAATCGCGGCGCCGTCGTCAACCAGCTCGACGCGATGATCCTCGGCGCCGCCGAGATCGACGTCGACTTCAACGTCAACGTCACCACCGGCACCGACGGCATCATCATGGGCGGCTCGGGCGGCCATGCCGATACGGCGGCCGGCGCGAAGCTCGCCATCGTGACGACGCGGCTGAATGCCGGCGGCTATGCAAAGGTCGTCGAGCGCGTGACGACCGTCACGACGCCCGGCGAGACGATCGACGTGCTCGTCACCGAGGCGGGCGTCGCCGTCAATCCGGCGCGCGAAGAGCTGCGCGAGCGGCTCGTCGCCGCGAGCATTCCGGTGGTGCCGATCGAGGCGCTGCAGGGACAGGCGAGGGCAGGGGCGTCGAACGCTCCACAGCCGGTCCGCGAAGGCCGCCCGGTCGCCGTCGTCGAGTATCGCGACCGGACGGTGATCGACATCGTGCCGGCGGTCGCCTGAGCAAATTTTCAGGAATCAGGAGAATCAGATGCAGCGCCGCTTGCTGGTTGTCATCGCCTTTGCGTTCGTCGCGGGATTGGGCTTCGGCCCGACCGTCGCGACCGCGCAGAAATTCCCATTACGCATCGTCAAGGTCGTGGTCGCATGGCCCGCCGGCGGCTTTGTCGACGTCATCACGCGCTCGGTGACGGAGAAGCTCGCCGCCGACTGGCAGAGCCCGATCATCGTCGAATCGAAACCCGGCGCCTACGGCCTGATCGGCACCGAGCTCGTCGCGAAGAGCCCGCCCGACGGCTACACCTGGTTCATCGGCACGCTGTCGACGCCGATGTCGTCCAGCCTGTACAAGAAATCGTGGAGCGCCGCAGACGAGTTCGCGGGCGTGGCGATGATCGGCAGCTCCGCAGTGATCGCCGTCGTTCCCGCTTCGCTGCCGGTCAATTCGATGAAGGAGTTCGTCGAGTACGCGCGCGCTCGTCCCGGAAAAGTCGACTATCTGAATCCAAGCATCGGTAGCGCGTCACACCTCAACGTGGAGCTGATCAAGCTGAAGCAGAAGATCGACGTGGTATCGGTGCCGTACAACGGCCAGCCGCCCGGCGTGACCGATCTCTTTCCAGCACATTGGGATCCTAAGCTTAGAATTCCACGTGGACAAGTTGTCG